>ENA-OWND01000450-OWND01000450.1-metagenome-genome-assembly--contig:-NODE-450-length-28976-cov-19.959199_pt1 | contig 28976 bp, 29 predicted proteins | sample MGYA00245342_ERZ651119 | MGnify/ENA primary metagenome ERZ651119 (study PRJEB26857, sample SAMEA4031756) | metagenome | biome: human; feature: oral; material: saliva | place: Philippines | collected 2014... | reverse complement strand
AATGGGGTGTGAAAGCTGTAGAAATGGAAGCAGCAGCTCTTTACTATCTTGCTGCTCAACACCATGTTGATGCGCTTGCTATCATGACTATTTCAGACAGTTTGGTTAATCCTGATGAGGATACAACTGCTGAAGAACGTCAAACTACTTTCACAGACATGATGAAAGTTGGTCTTGAGACCTTGATTGCAGACTAATGGCAAAATTCTTTCATGATGAATGGCTCTACGATCTCCAAAATTATCACTACAGCCGGGCTCTGCGCTCTATCAAGCAGCAGGAAGAAGTACCGGATTTGTTGGTGAGCTTACTGCAGTTAATGGCGGAGCGTCGAGAGCTCAATATCCAACCTGTCATGAATCAAAAGTTGAGAACCGAGTTGCTAGAAGCGACTGGTTTTCAGCTTTTTTGGCATGAAGATCCAGAAGATGAGCAGTTGGCCAATTACCTCTATGACTTAGAGGCGAAGTTGCGAAATGAGCAGATTATTGACTTTGTTCGTGCCGTTAGCCCAGCCATCTATCGGATCTTTATGCGATTGATTCAGTTGAAAATTCCTGATATTACCAACTATATTCATAACTCCAAAGAATCCAGTTATGACCGTTGGAAGTTTGAGAGCCTGCATGCGTCCGACAACCCTATCCTGCAGCAATTCCACAGCGAAAGTGTGGTCAATTCGTCCAGTTTGACGGAGTTGATTGTGCAGTTGGATTTGCCAGATAGCGTCAAAGTTGCGGCCCAACAATTGCGGGAGTTAGAAAAATCAGTTCGCAACCCCCTGGCCCACTTGATCAAGCCCTTTGATGAAGAAGAGCTCCATCGGACGACGGGTTTCTCTTCTCAGGATTTTATGAAGAATTTGATTGACCTTGCAAGCTACACAGGCATCCATTATGATCAAGCTAACTTTTATTTTGATCAGGCCAATGCTGTCATGGAAGAGCTACTAAAGGAGAAGTAGATGGATAAGATTGCTCAACTACAGGAGATGATTGATCAGAGTCAACGGATCGTGTTTTTCGGAGGGGCAGGAGTTTCCACGGAGTCAAATATTCCAGATTTTCGAAGCTCAGACGGTGTCTATAGTGTTCAGGTAGGGCGGCATTTGACAGCTGAGCAATTGGTCTCCCATACCATGTTTGAGCGCTATCCAGAGGACTTTTTCGACTTCTATAAGAAATACCTACTCTACCCAGATGCCAAGCCCAATGCAGCCCATCGGTATCTGGCACGGCTTGAAGAGACTGGTAAGCTCAAGGCGGTGGTGACACAAAATATTGATAGTCTCCATGAAATGGCTGGTTCTAAAAAAGTCTTGAAGCTCCATGGCAGTGCCGACCGCAATTACTGTACGGGTTGCCAGCGATTTTATGATTTGGAGGCCTTTCTAGCTTTAGAAGGCCCGGTTCCACACTGTCTGGACTGTGGCAAGGTGGTCAAGCCTGATGTGACCCTCTACGAGGAGCCTCTTGATATGGAGGTCTTTAGTCAAGCGGCCCAAGCCATCCAAGAGGCTGATTTGCTGATTATCGGTGGAACCTCTCTTGTGGTCTACCCAGCAGCCAGTTTGATTCAGTATTTCCGAGGGAAGAAGCTGGTTGTCATCAATAAGACCAGTATCCCACAAGATAAGCAAGCAGACCTAGTTATCGAAGGAAAAATTGGCCAAGTATTTTCACAATTAAGACAATAAAAGAACACCTGAGAGAAGTGGAAATCCACTTGTTTCAGGTGTTTTTATGTCTCCCTTTTGACTAGCGCTATAAGAATGTATTTGATTATGATATAATGAAATAGATTTTCTTAGGAGGTGTGCATGAAGAAGTTAAATATTAAGAAAAAATATATCTTTCTTGCTTTAGTGAGTTTTTTGATTGGCTACTTCGGGCTTCGGTATTATATCAAGCAAGATTGGTTTGATTTAGAGTATACTTATCATAAGGTATATCAATACAAAGTTAGTAAAATAAAACCACAGAAAAAGATTATCAAAGATATTAACATCGAAATTATACACGATATAAAAGAGCAAAAGCCTACAGATGGAAAATGGAAAGAGACCATACGAACAGATATAGATAGTTATCGTATTGACCCAATATTACATGTGACTTTTACTGATAATAGTAAGGCTGATATTCCTTTACGAACAGATCGAATTGGTCCAGCATTTAGTTGGAAAAATTTGGATGATGAATTATATAAAAAATTATCGTCTCGTTTCCCGTTAGCAGAACCGATTGATGTTGTTCAATATCATTCTTTAGAATCTGTTCTAATGCTCTATCAGGGAGATACCTTATTTCAAATTCCAGAGGAACAAACAGTGATTCAATTTCAGGTGAAAAATCCAAATAATGGTAAGCTACAAACTTACTATCAATATGGTTCAGAACCTAAATTTAATTATTTTCGACCAGTATTCTTTTTACAAAATAAAGCACACTTATTTAATGAAAAGCCAGAATTTTTTAATGCTTATAACCAATCTAGTCAAAAAAATTATTGGGATAGAGATTTCGATTTTAGACATGCTAATTTATCGATCTCGCAAGAGTATCGTTATTATCGTTTATTTTATTCCGATCGATTAAGCAATCAGCCGGTTGGAATTAGCCCTACGGGACATACATTTAAAACAACGATTACAGATACCTATATTTTACCAAATGAAGATCAGAGTAGCGAGGGTGAAAAAGTTACATCAAAATCGAAAACATACACTGATCAAACTGAATACACGTATGAAATTCTTGACAGAAAAAAACCAAAAATCATAATAGAATAATACAAGCTGGAGTTTAGTTTATTTCAATTCTAGAGTGAAACACTTCAACATTTTTATGGATCATATTTATATCAAGTCAATAGATTAGATTGTTCGAGTTTGTTCCTTATGTTAAAATGTGCTAGATTTTCTCAGGAGGTGTGTATGAAGAAGTTTAAAAGAATATTACCGCTCGTTTTAGTAGCTTTAGGACTATTCTTCTTTGGACTTTATTACTATTTGAAAACATCTGTTGATCCTGGTTTGTTTGATAAGAATGATCAGTATATTAAGGTTTACAACTACAAATCAGAGAAGATCAAGCCCAAAAAAGCAAAAGTAAAAGAAATTAATCTTGAGTTTATCTACGACGATAAGGCTGTTGTTCCTGATGGATTGACTTGGTCGGAAGATCTTCGGTCTGATATTGGTCCTTATGACGGTGGAGATGTCATTTTACATGCCCTGTTAGAAGATGGCTCAAAAATCAGAATCCCGCTACAAAAGGCGTTTCATTTAGGTCCAACATTTAGTCGGGATTTGGAATACAATAATAAATTAGAGGAGAAAATGCTCCCTAGATTCCCGAAATTCAGTACAGAGTATAATCAAAATTATTCCTTCGTTTATTTTAGTGGAATGATGTATGTAGGGGACACCCTCTATCAAGCTCCTGAAACAGAAGCTGTTATGCGTTTTGACCTAAAGAATCCAAAAACTGGAAAGTTACAAACCTATTTTGAGTATGGGTATTTGCCAGAGAAAACAAATTCTCCTGTGTTTGTAAAAACTAAAAAAGATGTGAGCCAAGCAGACATGCAATCGTTTTATGATGATTACCATAACAGTTGGAAGGGCTACTGGGATAGGGGAGTCGATCCCTTCCCTAAAGAGTTGACTAGTACCTACCCGTATCAATTTCACTATTATAAATGGTTCTATTCAGATGCTCTATCGAATCTTCCTCTGAAAATAGATCTCACAGGTTCTGAATTTAAAACAACCGTCACTCGTACGCAGTTGATAAAACCTGATCAAAATGATCGGATGAAAGTACGGACAGCCACAAAATCCTATACAGAGAAAAATAAAGGGGAATATGTACAAGAAGTCCTTGGTAAACTTTCGGAGTTCAAACAGATTAATGATCAAGCAAAAGATGAAGAGAAATATAAGTAAGAAACAAGAGCTTTCAATCTTGTTAGTAGAGTTCATATTTAGGAGGTGAGTATGAAGAAGTTGAAGATTAAGAAGAAATATATCCTTCTTGCTTTAGTAAGTTTGTTTATTGGCTACATTGGGCTTCGGTATTATATCAAGCCAGATTGGTTTGATTCAGAACATATTTATCATAAGGTTTACAATTTAAAAGTTAGTCAGAAAAAGGGCCTGAAAAAGACGATACAGGATATTAATATTGAGTTTGTTCATTTTGATGAGTCAAAACCTGTTGAGGGGCAATGGATAGAATCTACAAGAAGGGATTTAAAATCTGATGGGAATTATACCATTTTACATTTATCCTTCACTGATAAGACAAAATTAGATATCTTATTCGACCGTTATAATAGCGGTTCACTCTTTAAATCGGATAGCTTTAATTATGAACAGTTTAATAAATTATCACTTCGTTTTCCGGGGATTGGAAAAGGAGATGGTAGTGAGTTTAGAAACTATCTAATGATTTACCAAGGGGATACGATCTATCAAAAATCAGGGGATCAATATGTAGTTACGAGTTTTCAGTTAAAAAATCCGAAAACACAGAAACTTCAAACATATTATGAGTATGACGTTGCACCTGATTTTAATTTTTTTCAACAGACCTATTTTTTACAAGATAAGTCACATTCAGCAGAAGAACGTCAAAAATTTTTTGATGACTATCAACCTGATGGCAAAAGAAATTATTGGATACGAGATTCTGATAGAATAATTGGTGGTACAGATAGCCTATTCAATGATAGGTTAAATATTAAGCTTGAATGGTACCCCTATCAGTTATTTTATTCTGAACGGTTTGAAAATTTACCAATTCATCTAAGTACGACAGGTAATAATTTTAAAACGACGATAACAGAAACGTATGTGATGGATCAGCAAAATGATCAAAAAGGAATCAGAGTTCAGTCTAGATCAAAAACTTATACAAACGAAACGAAAGACCAATACGTGACTGAAATACTAAATAATAAGGAAAAAACCAACGCCAGATAGCATAAAGCTATCTGGTGTTGGTTTTTATGGATATATTTTCCTTATTGGATTTGTAACGGTATATAAATCAGATATAGATAAGTCTGAATAGGTATCATCAGCAGAAAAATATTCTCGATTAAGAGTGAAATTCGCTTTATTATCCTCTGTTTCATTTAACTTTGGTGTTTCTTTTACCATTGTTGGTAGTTCAGAAATAATAGTTTGGTATACTTTCTTAGGGTTATTTTTGAATTCCTTTTTTAATTGGCCTTCTCGTTCATCAATTTTTCTATTCAGTGCATCCATGTCTGGAGGAGACCACTTATAGTGAATCTCAAAGTTATAAGTATCATCATTTACTGAGGATAACTGAAACTGATAGGTATCATACCAGCCTTTTATAAAGGCATTCCAGTAGGCTTCGACGATCGCTTTTTTCTCTTTATCTGTTGGAATGTAATAAAGAGTTATGTTTTCCCAATTAGTGTCAAGATTTTGGAATAAGTCTTCTTTAATCTCTTTCTCCAGATTTTGTTTAAAAAATTCTTTAGCAGACTTTTCAATTTTAGTTAAGTTTGTCTTGTTAGATGGAGTTGTAAAATAGGTATATTCTTTGGGTCTCGAGTATATATCTAAGTGAACAAATTTATATTTAGTATTCGGTCTACCAGCAAACCAAAGGGTGTAACTGCCATCGTCTAGATCCTCAAAGTCCAAGATCTCTTGTTCTTGATTATTGTTATCTAAAATACTGATATCATATTTAGAGATTTCTTCAGTTCCAATAATTTTAAATTCTAAATAATACCTATTGTCTCCTTCCTCCAAGTTTTTTACTGGATGTACAGAGTCAAAATAACCATTTAATTTTACATTTAGAGCAATATTAGGATTACTTGGAATAACATCAATTTTTGGATCGGGTTTCGATTTGTCGTTTAAAGCTATAATTCCAAAGATAAATGTAAGTGCAACGAAAAACAGAATGAATTTAGGTTTCATATCGCCTCCTTACTTATCAAACTTCACTTCCTCAAGCAAGTACTCGATGAATTTTTCTCCCATTTTTGAGAGGGCTGTTTTTTCATGTTTGATGTAGACCAGCTCGATCGGGTCTTCGATATCAAGGGGAATGGAGACGATGTTATTTCCGTTGAGATTGCTGTTGAGGATCCCGGTCGCAATGGTGTAGCCATCCAGACCAATCAAGAGATTAAAGAGGGTCGCCCGGTCACTGACGACGATGGATTTCTTATGATGCTCTTGAGAGAGGATCTCTTCTGAGAAGTAGAAGGAGTTGTGGGTTCCTTGGTCATAGCTAAGGTATGGGAAATCTTCCAGATCAGACAAGTGAACGATCTCTTTCTTGGCAAGAGGATTGGTCTTGCTGACAAAGATATGAGGTTGCGCTGTAAAGAGGTGGGTGGCAATCAGGTGATTATCATCCAGCATCTTAGAGAGGACATCTCGGTTGTAGCTATTCAAAAAGAGTACGCCAACCTCGCTTCGGAAATTCTTGACGTCATCGATGATCTCCCAAGTCCGCGTCTCCCGTAGGAAGAGCTCGTATTTTTCCATGTCGCTTTTCTTCAATAGTGAAACGAAGGCCTCAACCACGAAGGCGTAGTGCTGTGAAGAGACACTGAAAAGCTCACGAGAACCCACAGGATTTTTATAGCGCTCGGACAAGAGGTCAATCTGCTCCACCACCTGGCGGGCATAAGAGAGGAACTCCATCCCATCGCGGGTCAAAGTGATCCCTTTAGGATTCCGGATAAAGATTTCAATTCCCATCTCATTTTCCAAGTCCTTAACGGCATTGGAAAGGCTAGGTTGCGTGATGAAGAGTTGTTTTGCGGCCTCATTCATAGAGCCGGTTTCGACGATTTTGATAATGTATTGTAATTGTTGTATTCTCATGCTTTTATTTTAACATAAAAGAGCGCGTTTTTCCCGTAAAATGTGGTCTTTCAAGGACTGTATCAGAGAATAACGCAGGCTGAGGGAGGTAATAGGAAGTAGGCTAGATCAAATATTTAAAAAATAGAAAATTGTGAACAAATTCTACATCTGGGGACTGATTTTGATGGAAAAATACAGTTTTGCCTTGCTGAAGGTAAGATCTGATTGATAGAATGGTAAAAAATTGATTGAGGAGATCTTATGAAAAAACTCGTTTCCTGGTATAAGAAAAAGGATAAGGAATTGGAAACCCATTTCACAGCTGGTCTGTTGCAGATCAATTTTGTGACCAATGCTCTGATTCTATTGGCCTTTTACATCTATTTGGTTATTAGTCAGTCGCTCTACGCAATAAAGGATCCATTCATTCAATTTAGTGTTTGGGAGGTCATTGCCTTCACCATGGAGATCTTTCCTTACGGTTTGACTCTGGCCCTCTTTGTCCCCAACATTTTTGTCATCATTTATGGGATTGGTCGGTGGTCTAGCCTCCAGTTCAAAGAATCTGAGGAAGAAGCTCTCGAAGATCCTGATTTGTTTGAAGATAGAATTCCAAAGGAAGGAGAAGGGACAAGAGAAGATGACGCATCTCTTATGAAGGAAAAGCAAGAATCACCTAGTCCTAAGCCTGTCAAAAAGAAAAAGCAACAGCCTACAATTGTTCTTTGGTTTGGTCTCTTTGGTTGCTTTCTCGAAGCGATTTTCATTTACATCGTCAAGGAGATGACTTTTTACGATTGGAGTGAGAGTTTGGTCAATTCTCAGAAGCATGCCCTGATCTGGTCTGGCGCCTATCCGACCTTCTTCACACTGGCAGCTCTTACTTTACTAGCCTTGATTATCTATTCCTACCGGGATGCGAATTCACTTTCGCCGTTAGCAAATGTCTTCTGCATCAGTGGCATTCTAGGAGGAGTGGTTCTTCTCTTAGTTTTTGATAATCAACTGCAGGTAGCAAGTTTTCACACCTTTTTCTTACTGATCTATTCCATCCATCTCTTATGGGTTCGCATCAAGGAGTGGCAGGAAGATCGAACAGAGATAAGCTATGAGAATCGTCTACTTCAATGGCTCCATCAGCTCTTAAACAAGTCGCGCAACTGGCCATGGCTAGCAGTTCTTGTTGCCCTTCCAACCCTTGCTCTCGTTGTCCTCGTTCTCATGCTCTTTGGGCAGCAACCGGATTCCATGATCAAGGCCTGGACCAATACAGCTGACTGGGCCTTCTCACAGAAGATCCCTCCTCAGAATCTTATCATTGATGAGCACTATCTCTGTACGGTTGCGGCTGGTGGGCATGAAAAAGTTGTCAAGCCCCAGCGGATGGGCATCCGCCACGGTCATCCAGTCGTTGTCAATCGCCAGCTTTGTATTGCCAATGCCTTTGAACAGGTACTAGAAGAAAAGACGCCGCGATTCCATCGCTTCTTGCGTCGCAATTATGACCGCTATGGCTATCCCTTTGCTAAACACATCAAGAAGAAATGGGCTATGGACCTGATTTACTACCTAATGAAACCCTTGGAATGGCTCTTTTTACTTGTTCTTTATCTAGTTGATCGTAAGCCTGAAAATCGAATTGCCATGCAATACATCAAACCGATCCCAGAAGATTTTGATCCTAAGAAAGCTTCCTAAGTTACTGATTTTACTTGACAAGCGAGAAGGAGCGCGATATAATGAGACAAATTTAACCTTTAAGAGGTCCAGAGAGGCCTGCAAGGAAAGACAGAAAAAAGATCAGCGGACGGAGTCTAGCTGATCATTTGTGGGACCTTGCTTTTGCGAGGTCTTTTTTGCTGGAAGAAAGAAGAGGAAACCAATGGTCAGTGACAGTTGTAAAAAACGCTTTGGCAAAATCATGATGGAGGAGATGGAGCTAGTCGCTCAAGAAGAGATCGCTCCCCGCATCTATTCTATGATCTTAAAGGGGGAAATGGTGGCGCAGATGCTGCCAGGTCAATTCCTTCATATCCGCGTCCCTGATGGGGCCAAGCTCCTTCGCCGTCCGATTTCAATTTCTGAGATTGATCCTGAGACACAGACGTGTCGCTTGATCTACCGCATCGAAGGTGGGGGGACAGCTATCTTTTCCCAATTGCCAATCGGTAGCAAACTCAGTGTCATGGGGCCGCAGGGAAATGGCTTTGATCTCACCAATCTCGGCCAAGGTCAGAAAGCCTTGATTATTGGAGGTGGGATCGGTGTTCCTCCTTTGGTCCAAGTGGCCAAACAACTCCATGAGCAAGGGGTGGAAGTTGAAGTGGTTGTCGGCTTTGCGACCAAAGAAGCCGTCATTTTGGAAGAAGAGCTTTCTCAGGTGGCTCATGTCACTGTAACGACAGACGATGGGACTTATGGCACTAAGGGCTATGTCTCTACGGTCATTGATCAGATGGACCAGGAGTTTGACGCTATCTATTCTTGTGGAGCACCTGGCATGCTCAAATATGTCAATACCAAATTCCATGACCATCCCCGCGCCTACATTTCTATGGAATCGCGTATGGCTTGTGGGATGGGTGCTTGCTATGCCTGTGTAGTGCATCTGGAAAATGAAAGCCAAGCAGCCAATAAGCGCGTGTGTGAAGACGGACCGGTCTTTGAAACCGGTACGATTGTGATGTAGGAGGACCTTATGACAGCAAATCGACTAGCCGTATCCTTACCCGGTTTAGACTTGAAAAACCCGATTATTCCGGCATCTGGCTGTTTTGGCTTCGGTCAGGAATATGCTAAATACTATGACTTAGACCTGCTTGGATCCATCATGATCAAGGCGACAACTGCTGAGGCTCGTTTTGGTAATCCAACGCCACGTGTTGCTGAGACGCCTGCCGGTATGCTCAATGCCATTGGGCTCCAAAATCCAGGTGTAGATGTGGTCCTAGCAGAGAAACTCCCTTGGTTGGCCCAACATTATCCAGAGCTTCCAATTATTGCCAATGTAGCCGGCTTCTCCAACGAAGAGTATGCGACGGTATCTGGCAAGATCTCGCAAGCACCAAATGTCAAAGCCATTGAGCTCAATATCTCTTGTCCAAACGTAGACCATGGAAACAACGGTCTCTTAATCGGGCAGGTTCCTGAATTGGCCTATGCGGCTGTGAAAGCAGCGGTAGAAGCGTCCTCCGTCCCTGTCTATGTCAAGTTAACGCCTAGTGTGGCAGACATTACGCAGGTCGCAAAAGCAGCAGAGGATGCAGGGGCGACCGGCTTAACCATGATCAATACCTTGGTCGGCATGCGCTTTGACCTCAAGACTGGTAAGCCCATCATTGCCAATGGAACCGGAGGCATGTCGGGTCCAGCTGTTTTCCCAGTTGCTTTGAAACTCATCCGCCAGGTTGCTCAATCCACTAAACTTCCGATTATCGGAATGGGAGGTGTCGATTCAGCCGAAGCAGCCATTGAAATGATGATTGCAGGGGCTTCTGCGATTGGAGTTGGAACCGCTAATTTCACTGATCCTTATGCATGTCCATCCATCATAGAAGATCTGCCACAGGTCATGGATCGCTATGGTATTGACACCCTTGAGAACTTCCGAAAACATGTACGGGAAAATCTACTGTAAATCCTTGACTTTTCCCAAATATCGTACTACAATAAATAAAAACCTTTAAAGCAGTCCAGAGAGGCTCCTAAGGTCTAGACGGTGAATCATGGTAGTTGTTCCTACCTAATTTTCGTGTAACCTTGCCTCGGGCAAGGTTTTTTTGTAGACAAAATGATCAATCAAAAAAGGAGTAATCCATGCGTGAAGAACGTCCTATTATCGCCCTTGACTTCCCAGCTTTCGAGGATGTCAAACACTTTTTAGAGCATTTTCCAGAAGACGAAAAATTATTTGTAAAAATCGGAATGGAATTTTTCTATGCAGTTGGTCCTGAAATTGTACATTACCTCAAAGGGCTTGGACACAGTATTTTCCTTGATTTAAAATTGCATGATATCCCAAATACAGTCAAATCAGCCATGTCCGTACTGGGGACTTTCGGAGTAGATATGGTGACGGTCCACGCAGCCGGTGGTGTAGAGATGATGCGCGAAGCCAAGGCAGCTCTTGGTGAAGGAGCTAAATTGGTAGCCGTGACCCAGTTGACTTCTACCAGTGAAGAAGACATGCGTGATTGCCAAAACATCCAAACAACGGTCCAAGAATCTGTAGTTAATTATGCTCGCAAGGCCCAAGAAGCAGGCTTGGATGGCGTTGTCTGCTCAGCCCATGAAGTAGCCTTGATCAAGGATGCCACTTCATCAGACTTTGTCTGTGTCACACCAGGGATTCGTCCTGCTGGAGCTGAAATCGGTGACCAAAAACGGGTTATGACCCCACAAGAAGCTCATAAAATTGGATCTGACTATATTGTCGTTGGACGCCCAATCATCCAAGCAGAAAACCCATGGGACGCTTACCATGAAATTAAGAGACAGTGGAATGCGTAAGAGCTACTAAAAGTGAAACTTTTGTAGCTCTACGGGAAGTCCTATGGGACCTTCCCTAACGCATTCACTAACCTGTAATGTTGTTGTTTAAATCAAAAAATGATTTAATTCGTATATGATTAAAATCGTAAAAAGGAGTCGTCATGTCATTAGCTAAAGATATTGCTAGCCATCTTTTGAAAATCGAAGCGGTTTATTTGAAACCAGAAGAACCTTTTACTTGGGCATCTGGGATCAAGTCCCCTATTTATACAGATAACCGTGTAACCCTCGCTTATCCTGAAACTCGTACCTTGATCGAAAATGGATTTGTAGATAAAATCAAGGAAGCTTTCCCTGAAGTGGAAGTGATTGCAGGTACAGCAACTGCAGGGATTCCTCACGGAGCCATTATTGCGGACAAGATGAATTTGCCATTTGCCTACATTCGTAGCAAACCAAAAGACCACGGTGCTGGAAATCAAATTGAAGGCCGTGTACCACAAGGTCAAAAGATGGTCGTAGTGGAAGATTTGATTTCTACTGGTGGATCTGTCTTGGATGCTGTCGCAGCTGCCAAGCGTGAAGGGGCGGACGTTCTTGGTGTGGTTGCCATCTTCACCTACCAATTGGAGAAAGCCGATAAGAAATTTGCGGAAGCTGGCGTTCAACTTGAAACCTTGTCTAACTATACAGAATTGATTCATTTGGCAGAAGAACAAGGTTACATCACTTCTGAAGGTTTAGAGTTGTTACACCGTTTCAAGGAAAACCAAGAAACTTGGCAAAATAAATAATAGGACGGAAGCGTTTTTAACGCTTCTTTTTTATACTCTTTTCACTAGTTGGTGGTTAACTTGAATCTCAAAGTAAAATCCGGTATGATAGTAGTAATTGTTTTTATGGATGAAGCAAAAACTATTTTTAAGGGAGAATAAGATGACAAAAGAACATTATTTGCAAATGAAGAAACAGGCTCGGGTCTGGTTTACCGTCAATATCATCATCAGTTTGATCGCTATTGCAGGAGGAATTTTAGTGGTCATTAGTAAATCACGTCATATCCCATTTTTACTGATGGCCTTGGGGGCACTGACTTTGATGAACCAAGTCTTGGTTACCCCTGCTTTCAACGCCAAAAAAGAAGCTGAGGAAGAACATCCAGAATGGAAGAGTTTGTCTACTAAAGATACTAAAATAACCGAAGAGAATCTGCAAAAAGGGTTTCTTGTATCCATTACGGCTCTTCTGATTGTCATTATTGGTTTCTTTATGTTTTATCGTCCTCTTCCGACAACAGACGCAGAAACTGAAGTGATTAAGACCTATCGCGAGATCCAGTCTGTGCCAGAAAATTCGACAGAAAAAGGCTCTAGCACGGTCTCCGATTTAACTCCGAAAGATGTTCAAACCTTACAAGAATTGAAAAAAGAAATCGAATCCAATGCCCCATCAGATTCAAATTCACTGGATCTCAATAAAGCAAAAGATCTTGCAGAAAAAGCCCAGCAACAGAATTGGTTGAAAAGAGGAGAGTAGCTAGTCAAGTTGTCTAATTTTTCGAGATTAGAAAAGAAAGAGGGGAATAGTGAAAATAAGTAAAAAAATATGCTGGCGTATTATAGGGGGACTTATAGGGATTGGACTATTGGTAACTATAAGTTTTTATACCTATCAAGGATATTTAACTAAGAAATATTCAGGTTTCCTATATTACACTGGAAAAGCGAAAATTGACTCTTACCAATTTATTGCAGATGGCCAAGGTGTTGTTGTTCATTGGGAACCTTTTAACTCTGAGGAAAAGGAGTTGCGTAAATATAATAAGCAATTATTTACAGGCTGGGCTACTCCCGTATCTCAACACTATGTTCTTAGAGAGAATATGAAATTACCAAATCATCCTTCTAAAATTCATAAAAGTGTCAGAAAAGATGCTTATTGGACATTGTCCATGTATAAAGTAGAGGGAAATCGTTTGAAAGAAGAACCTGAGATTGATTTACTTTCTACGGTTGATCAGTACAAAAAAGGCTATATTTCAAATGATCTTGGACCTGTCTTTTCGTATAAAAGGAAAGATTATTTAACGCTTTATGTGAGACCATTAGAAGAATGGAAAACTGAAAAGAAAGTATTTTTAAATCTTCAAACCAGAAACATTGAAGAAGTAAAGGCACTTGAAACGATAACTGATCAGTTACCAACATCAGAAATAAGTGTTAAAGATTTTAAAAAACTTGGCATTAAAAAAGCAACGAGAGATATCAATCTATTTACAATTAATAAAAATAACTTGAGTAATACACCAATCAGCAAAGATAGAAAAGCAATGCCTATTCTAGAAAAAAGAAATTCAAATATCATTGTTTTGAATAATATGAATACGATTGATTTTGGTCCGCGGCTTGTTTCGGTATATCCATTATTTTATCCTAAAGGATATAGCCCAGACGAGTATCTGTATATTCCAAAAGCCCTTTCTGTAGATGGACAGGAACATGATACTAAAAATAAACAAGAATTTAATCAGTACTATGATGTCGAAAAGGCTAAGCAATTGTATCATTTGAATGATTAAGATATTGTATCTGACAAGTTTATGTGAAGGAGTAGAGACAAATCAATGACAGTAACAACATTCTGGCTTAGTTTGGGCATTCTGACCCTTGTTTTTCTGATCATGCTGTTCATCTTTTACACCTTGTATCGTCGTGAAATAAAAGTGAAAACAGAATCAACCGCAAAAGTTATGGGAGAAGTAGTTGCTTTTGATTCCAAAAATCAACTGCTTATTTCCCTGCCTGTGGTGGAGTATCAAGTCGGGGGCGAAAGATATCAAAAGACCTTTACCTACGCTTATTTCAGAGAGACTTCTTCTAAGTCAAGACAAACCAATGTTTTCGATAGAACCTATGTTCTTGGAGCAGGTAAAAATCTGGATTTGCGGATGATATTCCCAATTGGGTCTCCTATGACAGTTTTTTATAATCCAGTCGACCCACAGATTGGTTTTGTCGAACGATATGCCGGCTTAGTCGGTTTCTATAAAATCGGAATGACTCTAACGGTTGGAATTTATCTTGGGTTAGTATGCATTCTAGCTTTGTTAGGTTGAATTGTTCGGACCCATCTTAAATAAAAAGCACATTCATATATATTTGGTTGAATGAGAGGATTTTCAATGCTCACAAAAGGAACATGTTTTAATATCAGTTTGAATGGGAAAAGGCCTCTCTGGGGCTACTTTTTGTTGGTAACAGATCAAGGGGAAGAATTTATTATCAAACGCAATAGTAAAATCCCTTTCGACAGATACCGAAAAGTGTACCAGACCAGTTATTCGTTTAAAGATCAAATTTTTTCAAAGAAAGCACCAGCAAATGTTTCTTCTTTGATTGGTGTTCCATTAGGTTTATTATTAGCAAGGACATATAGAAAGATCCTTCCCATGGATCTTTTCTTTGGGAAAGCAAATCTTGATTTGAATGTTAGAGAAGGAGCGATAAATGTCCTTTTGTTTCTCTTTGCAGTTATGATCACTTTATGGTTGGTCACTATTGCCAGATATGTGCAGTTGAAATGGTTTGTTGAAAAAAATGGAGCAGAACTAGCATTAGTTGGTCAGATAAAGCCTACAGAGTATCTTCAAAAAACAGCAAATGGAACCGAGGTGTGGTGAATGCGAAAAATGAGAAAACGTCAATTGTTTGCCCTGATTTGTTTAAGCATGATAGTCCTGTTTTTAGCATATTTTGTTCAAATGCGCTTGTTTTTGGGATTGATTTTATATTTGTTGGTCGTTCTCTTTTATAGGGGCCTTGAATTCACAGAGCCTCGGGAAATAGAGTTTGATTTTAAGGATGATCGAAAATAACAATGATATTTCCCTGAACTGAATGATTTCGTACCACCCCAAAACAGCAGAAATGCTGTTTTTTTGATATAATGGACCTATGTTATCGAAAAGTAAACGTATTCTATTTGGGATGCTTCATGTTGTCATGTTGCTAGTGATGGTCCACTGGTTCTTGATCAGTGTGATCTATCTGAGAGAGATTTCATGGCTAGCCATTTTAGGTGCTGGATTGCTATTTCTGCTAGCCTGGCTGAAACGCGATGGGCTAAAGAGTGCCTTTGCTTGGTTGACTCGGCACAAAAAAGGCTTCTTGCTTGGTGCCCTTGTCTTTCAGGTGATTGTCATGGTCTGTGCGGAGCTCTTTATCCGTCGGGATGCTGCGGTTGTTTTCAAAGGGGCTTTTGATCTTCTTAAGCAATCTTCCATCACCAACTACCTCAGTCGCAATCCCAATAACATTCCGCTCTTTCTTTACGAGAAGTTTTTCTATGTCTTATTTGGCTCTAGCGGTCTGTGGGTCATGCAGGCTCTCAATATCCTCTATGTCAATCTGGGTGCAGTCCTCTTGTACAAGCTGTCCCAGAAGCATTTCAATCAAAAAACGGCTGATCTAGTCTATCTCTTCTATGTGAGCTTGATCTGTTACTCGCCGTATTTCTATTCCATGTACACGGACATTCCGCCACTTCCTTTGATTGCACTTCAATTATGGTGGGCTTTGGATCTCTTAAAGGAAGATCAAGCAGTCTCCTGGAAGAAGATTGTTGGCTTGGGAATCTTATCTGGCGTGAACATGTTGATCCGTCCAACGACGATTATTGTCATGATTGCCTTTTGGGCTGTGCTTTTCTTTAGAGGAAATTGGAAGGCCTTTGGAAAGATTGCTACGGTGACGGTCCTGACGACGGGCTTTGTCTTTGCAGGATTGAATACAGCGGTCAATCATCAAAGAGTTGTACCGATCTTGAAACAAGAAGGGCTGGCTAAAGGACCGCTCTTGTTTATCAATCTGGGCTTGACAGATATGGGGCACAACCAAGAAGATATGAAAGAAGGCTTGTTGGCCTATATCGATGAGGATAAGCGCTCGGATTACAACAATGGCCTCTTTAAAAAAGAAAATGTGATCAAAGAAATCAAGCGCCGTCTCAAGGAGTACGGACCGTTCGGTTTGATCGGGCATATCTACTACAAGCAATCCTTGACGGTAGCAGAAGGGACCCTGGGCTGGCTGTACCGAGATGTAGAGTATGAGAAGACGCCTTTTATCAATCCTCTCTATGCACCCCTGACTAAAAATAATGGTCTGGCAAAATGGGTGCGGACCTATTTCCTCAGCATTGATCGCCCGCAGTACAAGTATTATGAATTTGTCAAGCAGGTGATTTGGATCGTCCTATCGGCTGGTTTGGTTGGAGCTTATCTCAAACGTCGAGATACAGATGACTTTAACTTCCTTTCCTTAGCGGTCTTTGGTGGTTTGCTCTTCTTAACCATCTTTGAAGGTGGGAAGACCCGCTACCTCATCCAATTCTTACCGCAAATTTTACTAGTCGCTTCGATCGGTCTAGCAGGATTTACCAAGAAAGAAAATACATAAAAGCTCTGGCTTGTTTGACAGGCAGAAATAAAGGTTGGACAAAAATGTCCAGCCTCTTTTTTATCCAGTGGATCTGCGCCAAATGTGGTATAATGGAAGGTAAGAATTTATTGGATAGCGGAGAGTTTCCATGCAGCATTCACCCTGGCATGAAGCCATCAAATCCCATCTTCCAGAAGGGTATTTTCACCAGATCAATGACTTTATGAATGAAGTCTATAGCAAAGGAGTGGTTTATCCACCGCGTGACAAGGTCTTTAAGGCCTTGCAGACGACAGAGATGGATCAGGTCAAGGTCTTGATCTTAGGCCAAGATCCCTACCATGGACCGGATCAAGCGCAGGGCTTAAGTTTTTCTGTTCCGGATCATGTACCAGCGCCGCCTTCTTTGCAAAATATTCTCAAAGAATTGCGCTCAGATATTGGAGAGAAGCGGTCGCATGATCTGACCTCTTGGGCGGAGCAAGGGGTGCTCTTGCTCAATGCCTGTTTGACGGTTCCAGCTGGTCAGGCTAATGGTCATGCAGGACAAATTTGGGAGCCTTTCACAGATGCTGTGATCAAGGTGGTCAATGAGTTGGAGGAGCCTGTTGTCTTTATCCTCTGGGGATCTTATGCCCGTAAGAAAAAGCCTCTGATTACCCACGATCGACATTTGGTCCTTGAATCAGCTCACCCAAGTCCTTTATCGGCCTACCGAGGATTCTTTGGTTCCCAACCCTTTTCAAAAACCAATCAATTTTTGAAAGAGGCGGGACGCGAGCCGATTGATTGGTTAAGATAGGAGAAAGAAATGCCACAATTAGCAACGATTTGTTACATTGACAATGGGAAAGAATTTCTCATGTTGCATCGCAATAAAAAGCCCAATGATGTCCATGAAGGTAAATGGATCGGAGTTGGTGGAAAATTAGAACGCGGGGAAACCCCACAGGAGTGTGCTGCGCGTGAGATTTTTGAGGAGACGGGCCTTAGAGCCAAGCCAGTTTTGAAAGGGATTATTACCTTTCCGGAGTTCACTCCAGATTTGGACTGGTACACCTATGTCTTCAAGGTAACAGATTTTGAAGGAGAACTGATCGAGTGTAACGAAGGGACCTTGGAGTGGGTACCTTATGATCAAGTCCTCTCAAAACCAACCTGGGAAGGGGACCACACCTTTGTCGAGTGGTTGTTGGAGGATAAACCCTTCTTTTCAGCAATGTTTCGCTATGACGGCGACCGCTTGTTAGAGTCGCATGTTGATTTTTATGAATAAAGGAGAATGCAATGGTTGTCATTAAAAATGGTCGCGTAATGGATCCCAAGACTGGCTTGGATCAAGTCTGTGATCTTCGCATTGAAGGAAAGAAAATTGTAGAGATCGCTGAAAACCTCCCAACGGATGGACAAGAAGTCCTTGATGCTACTGGTCTAGTTGTAGCTCCTGGATTGATCGATGTACACGTCCATTTCCGTGAACCCGGTCAAACTCATAAAGAAGATATCCATACGGGTGCCTTAGCCGCAGCTGCGGGTGGTTTTACCCGAGTGGTCATGATGGCCAATACCAATCCGACCATTTCAGATATTGCTACCTTAGAGGAAGTCTTAGCTTCTGCAGCCAAGGAAAATCTTCACATTCATACGGTTGCGACGGTGACTAAGAACTTTGACGGTCAACACCTGACAGATTTTGAAGGCCTGCTTAAGGCTGGTGCAGTAGGATTTTCAGATGATGGGATTCCCCTTCAAAGCACTAAGGTTGTCCGTGAAGCTTTGGAAGAAGCTAAGCGTCTAGGAACCTTTATTAGTCTGCATGAAGAAGACCCTGAGTTGAATGGCATTCTTGGTTTGAATGAAAACATTGCCAAGGAACACTTCCATGTCTGTGGTGCGACGGGTGTAGCCGAATATTCAATGGCTGCGCGTGATGCCATGATTGCCCATGCGACAGGTGCTCACCTCCATATCCAACACCTTTCCAAGGAAGAAAGTGTCAAGGTGGTGGAATTTGCCCAAGGATTAGGAGCTCATGTGACGGCAGAAGTGGCACCTCAACACTTTTCGAAAACAGAAAGTCTGCTCTTGACTAAAGGAAGCAATGCTAAGATGAATCCACCTCTTCGCTTAGAATCAGACCGTCTAGCAGTGATTGAAGGATTGAAGTCAGGCGTCATCTCTGTGATTGCGACGGACCACGCGCCTCACCATGCGGATGAGAAGAATGTTCCTGATATTACCAAAGCACCATCTGGAATGACTGGGCTTGAAACTTCGCTTTCTCTTGGTTTGACCTACTTGGTGCATGCAGGCCATTTAAGCCTGATGCAATTGCTTGAAAAGATGTCCTATAATCCAGCACGTCTCTATGATTTTGATGCTGGCTATATCGCAGTGGATGGACCGGCAGATTTGACCATCTTTGATCCAGAAGCAGATCGTCTGGTATCGGATCATTTCGCTTCAAAAGCGGGCAATTCACCATTTGTGGGTGAAACATTAAAAGGAAAAGTTGCTTATACGATCTGTGATGGACAAGTGATTTTTCAAGGATAAGCGATCGTATTCATATGAATCTTAAAAAAATGATGCAAGGCTTGGTTTTCTTTTTAACCAGCCTTCTTGTCTTTGTCTTTCTATTTCGTGCTCTGCTACCAACTGCGTCCCCTCGCATGACCAAGCCCAAAACGGCTGCGAAAGAAATCACCTATACTTATGTAGCTCTAGGAGATTCACTGACCGAAGGAGTAGGGGATAGCACCAAGCAAGGGGGCTTTGTGCCCATCCTTGCCCAAAGCCTGTCCAATGAAAATGACGGCCAGTACCAACCTGTCAACTATGGAGTAGCTGGGAATACAAGTGCTCAGATCTTAGATCGACTCAAGAAGCAAACAGATCTTCAGAAGGATCTCAAAAAGGCGCGTGTCATGACCTTAACGGTTGGGGGAAATGATCTGCGCAAAGTTGTTGTCGATCATCTGAGTGATTTTTCTCTATCAGATATCCAAAAACCGCTCAAGAATTATACAGCGAACCTCAAAGAAATTATTACAAAGGCCAGAAAGGACAATCCCCATCTTCCCATTTATGTAGTGGGGATCTACAATCCTCTTTACCTGAATTTTCCTGAATTAACTAGTATCCAGACGGCTGTCGATCGTTGGAATGAGACGACGGAAGAAACCATCGCGCAATTTGATCAGGTCTATTTCGTTCCGATCAATGATCTGCTTTATAAAGGAATTGATGGCAAAATGGGCGTATCAGAAATCAGTGACGGGAAGACAACCGTTATCAATGATGCCCTGTATGAAGAGGATAGCTTTCACCCCAACAATACGGGCTATGAAAAGATGAAACAAGCAATATTGGAGAAAATCAATGCCACGAAGAAAACTTGGAGTCAAAAATAATCCCATCAAAGAGAAGGTCCCCTTCCTTCAAAAAATCAATATTTGGAAATGGTTATTTTTAGGTTTAGTCAGCCTTCTCTTGGCCTTTGCTTTAGTCGTGCAAGGACGCTTAGCGACGCCAAGAGAAGATGTTAGTCAGCTTCATCAAACAGTTGGCACCAAAGATGTCAAAGTTGGAACTATGACGACAACTCGTGATCAACTCAATGACACCATCAAATCGCTTCTGAAAAAATATAAGCTGTCCGACTACAAGGTCTATGCGGACAATCAGCAAATCCTATTAGAAGGGCAGTTGAGTCTCTTAGGAAAGGAGTATCCCTTATATATTTACTTTCAACCATCCAAATTGGAAAACGGGAATATTCTCTTGACGGTGAAGGATTTTTCAGTCGGAACCTTTCAAATTCCACAAAAAATGGTTTTGCGACTTTTAAGCAAAAATAAAAATATCCCAGATTTTATCCAGATTTCTCCAAAGGAGTCTACCATTACCATTGTACTACCAAAAATTGACAATGATTTTGGAATTTACGTCAAGGCCAATACCATTGATCTCTATAATGACAAGATCGTTTTTGATTTGTATCAGAAGAAGTAGGGCGAAAGAGGCTATTCAAATTGAATTCACAATCATCTTAAAAAATTTCCTTAGGTTCAATAATTCCGAGTGCTAGAAACAATAGTGTTTCTAGCACTATTCTCATGACGGAAAGTTTCTAAGATGACTTTATCCTCAATCTAACTAGAACTGAAAGCTTTATTTTGTTTCTATTCAAAAAATTCAGAATATTACAGAAAATTCTTGACATTGCTTTTTCCCTATGCTAAAATACTAAACAAGACATTGAACAAAGGAGAAAGTCAAACATGAAAACAGCTAAGTTTATTCAATTTGCTTTGTTGTTGAGGTATAAGGGCTAGTGCAGAAGCATTAGTCCTGTTTGGCTTACCAAGCGGGCAAAAACATCTCGCTTGGTTAACCGAGTGAGATGTTTTTCTTTATATCCACTACATAGAAATGAGGAGACCCTATGCGTAAAGTTGAATTTTTAGATACCAGCCTTCGGGACGGTGAACAGACTCCAGGAGTTAATTTCTCTATCAAAGAAAAGATTGCCATTGCCAAGCAATTGGAAAAATGGGGCATTTCTGCTATTGAAGCAGGTTTTCCTGCAGCTAGTCCTGATTCCTTCACAGCTGTTCAAGAGATTGCCAAGGTCTTGACCAAGACAGCCGTGACAGGTTTGGCCCGTTCTGTCAAATCAGATATTGATGCTTGTTATGAAGCCTTGAAGGATGCTAAGTATCCACAAATTCACGTCTTTATCGCAACCAGTCCGATTCACCGGGAGTTTAAACTCAACAAGACCAAGGAAGAAATTCTTGAAGCGATCAAAGAGCACGTTTCTTACGCTCGCTCAAAATTTGAGATTGTTGAATTCTCGCCAGAAGATGCGACCCGGACGGAATTGGATTTCCTCTTGCAAGTCGTACAGACTGCAGTCGATGCTGGTGCTAGCTACATCAATATTCCTGATACAGTCGGTTTCACGACACCAGCAGAGTACGGTGCCATTTTCAAATACTTGATTGACCATGTCAAGACAGACCGCGAGATTATCTATTCCCCTCATTGCCATGATGACCTAGGAATGGCCGTGGCGAATAGCCTCGCTGCTGTTAAAAATGGTGCCCGTCGTGTCGAAGGAACCATTAATGGGATCGGGGAGCGGGCCGGCAATGCGGCACTTGAAGAAGTAGCGGTTGCTCTCAATATTCGTGAAGACTATTTCCAAGTTGAAAGTCCGATTGTCCTTAATGAAACCATCAACACTTCTGAGTTGGTCTCTCGTTACTCTGGTATTCCAATTCCTAAAAACAAGGCGGTTGTTGGTGGCAATGCCTTCTCACACGAGTCTGGGATTCACCAAGACGGGGTTCTTAAAAATCCTCTTACTTATGAAATCATCACCCCTGAGCTGGTGGGTGTCAAGAGCAATAGCCTCCCTCTTGGAAAATTGTCTGGTCGCCATGCCTTTGTCGAAAAACTGCATGAGTTGGGACTGGAATTTACAGAAGAAGACATCAAGCCATTGTTTGCTAAGTTCAAATCTCTGGCAGACAAGAAACACGAGATCACAGATGCCGATATCCGCGCCCTTGTTGCCGGTACAGCAGTGGAAAATCCAGAAGGATTCCAATTTAACGATCTCCGCTTGACAACCAATGCAGACGAAACGATTACAGCAGCGGTTAGTCTCAGCAATGAAGAAGGGGAAGTACTTGAATTCCTTGCCAATGGTCAAGGGTCGGTTGAAGCCATCTTTAATGCGATTGATAAATTCTTCAACCAAACCGTTCGCTTGACATCTTATAATATCGATGCAGTGACAGATGGGATCGATGCCCAAGCCCGTGTCTTGGTATCCGTGGAAAATGTCGATACAGATACGATTTTCAATGCCTCTGGTTTGGACTTCGACGTATTGAAAGCCTCTGCCATCGCTTATATCAATGCCAACACGCTGGTTCAAAAAGAGAATGCGGGTGAGATGGGACGAGCTGTCTCCTACCGTGATCTTCCACAAGCCTAAGAGGAAATGAACATGACAAAGAAAATTGTAACACTTGCAGGAGATGGGATTGGCCCTGAGATCATGGCAGCTGGACTAGAGGTTCTCGCAGCCGTTGCTCCAAAAATTGGCTTTGATTATAGCCTAGAAGACAAACCTTTTGGGGGTGCTGGGATTGATGCCGCTGGCCACCCACTTCCCCAAGATACTCTAAAAGCAGCTAAAGGAGCGGATGCTATTCTTCTCGCAGCCATCGGGAGTCCTGAGTATGACAATGCTCCTGTTCGTCCAGAACAAGGCCTGCTCGCTATTCGCAAGGAATTAAATCTCTTTGCCAATATTCGTCCTGTACGGATTTTTGACGCCTTGAAACACTTGTCTCCTTTGAAACCAGAGCGTATCGAGGGTGTCGACTTCGTGGTCGTGCGTGAATTGACAGGTGGGATTTACTTTGGAGAGCATATCTTGAAAGAAGATACAGCGCGCGATATCAATGATTACAGTGCAGAAGAAATCCGTCGGATTATGCGCCAAGCCTTCAAGATCGCGCAAGGACGTGGCAAGAAAGTGACCAGTATCGATAAGCAAAATGTCCTTGCAACTTCTAAATTGTGGCGCCAAGTGGCAGAAGAAGTTGCCAAAGAATTTCCAGATGTGACCTTAGAGCACCAGCTTGTCGATAGTGCGGCCATGATCATGATTACCAATCCAGCCCGCTTTGATGTTGTAGTGACAGAGAATCTATTCGGAGATATCTTATCTGACGAATCGAGCGTCCTTCCTGGAACACTAGGCGTGATGCCGTCTGCCAGTCATTCTGACCAAGGACCAAGCATGTACGAACCGATTCACGGTTCAGCACCTGATATTGCAGGTCAAGGCATTGCCAATCCGATTTCCATGATCCTGTCCGTTGCTATGATGCTCCGAGACAGTTTTGGAGAAACAGCAGGTGCAGAAATGATCGAAGAAGCTGTCAATCAAACCTTGAATCAAGGAATCTTGACACGGGATCTAGGTGGTCAGGCTTCTACTGCAGAGATGACTGCAGCCATTATTGGGAATCTCTAAGATGACTTGGAGAGACCGCTGTTTAGTTCTTATTGCTATTTGGAATAGTATCGTATTTCTGACCTATGGTTTAGATAAACGAAAAGCTATCCAAAACAGGTGGCGGATTCCTGAAAAGGTCCTGTTACTCGAGAGCTGGCTGCTTGGTGGATTCGGAGCTCTACTAGGTGGATATCTCTTTCACCACAAGGTGCGGAAATGGTATTTTCAAGCTACCTGGTGGGGCAGTAGCCTTCTTTTAGCAGGTGCCCTCTTTCTAATCCTTCAATGGATTTCCTAACAAGAAGATAAATGGAGAAAGACGATGAGTGGAAAATCTATCTTTGATAAACTTTGGGACCGCCACGTGATTACAGGAGTGGAAGGGCAACCCCAACTCATGTATGTGGACCAACACTACATCCACGAAGTGACGAGTCCGCAAGCCTTTCAAGGATTACGGGATGCAGGACGCAAGGTTCGACGACCCGATTTAACCTTTGGAACCTTTGATCACAATGTTCCAACGGTCAATATTTTTGATATTCGAGATGTGATTTCAAAAGCCCAGATTGATAAATTAGCTGAGAATGTGGTGGACTTTGGGATTGATCATGCTGCCCATGGTTCTGCTAAGCAAGGAATCGTTCATATGGTGGGCCCTGAAACCGGTCGGACCCAGCCTGGAAAATTTATTGTCTGTGGAGACAGCCATACCGCAACCCACGGAGCCTTTGGTGCCATTGCCTTTGGGATTGGAACCAGTGAAGTGGAGCATGTCTTTGCCACCCAAACCATCTGGCAAGTCAAACCAAAGAAAATGTTGGTTGAATTCACCGGAACCCCACAAAAAGGGATCTATTCAAAGGATTACATCCTAGCTTTGATAGCGCGCTACGGTGTTGCTTGTGGAGTTGGCTATGTCGTAGAGTATCGGGGAGAAGCAATTGATCGCTTGACCATGGAAGAACGCATGACCATCTGTAACATGTCGATCGAGTTCGGGTCCAAAATGGGGATCATGAATCCAGATGAGACGACCTTTGACTACCTCCGAGGACGCGAATGTGTGCCAGATGATTTTGAGGCCGCAGTAGCTGATTGGAAGACTTTGGTTAGTGATGACGATGCCGTTTATGATAAGGTCATCCGTATGGATGTATCTGATCTTGCTCCGATGGTGACTTGGGGGACCAATCCTTCTATGGGAGTGGACTTCGAGACTCCTTTTCCAGAGATTCGCGACATGAATGATGAACGGGCTTATCATTATATGGATCTAGAACCTGGCCAAAAACCAGCAGACATTGAATTAGGCTATATCTTTATCGGTTCTTGTACCAATGCGCGTCTCAGCGATTTGGAGTTGGCAGCCAAGTTTGTGAAAGGCAAAAAAATTGCGCCCAACTTAACTGCTATTGTGGTACCTGGCTCTCGTCCGGTTAAGCAAGCCGCCGAAAAATTAGGCTTAGACAAGATCTTCATGGATGCGGGCTTTGAATGGCGTGATCCAGGATGCTCCATGTGTCTAGGAATGAACCCAGACAAGGTTCCAGATGGCGTCCACTGTGCCTCTACTAGCAACCGGAACTTTGAAGACCGCCAAGGATTTGGGGCTAAAACCCATCTCTGTAGCCCAGCAATGGCCGCTGCAGCAGCAATAGCCGGTCGCTTTGTCGATGTGCGCCAAATGCCAGAAGTCGAGTAAAAGGAGGAAGCATGGAGAAATTTACCATTTATACGGGAACTACGGTTCCTTTGATGAACGATAATATTGATACCGACCAAATCCTCCCCAAGCAATTCTTAAAGTTGATTGATAAAAAAGGCTTTGGGAAATACCTCATGTATGCTTGGCGCTATTTGGATGACCAGTATACTGAGGATCCAGATTTTATCTTTAACAAGCCAGAATACCGCAAGGCGACCATTTTGATCACTGGTGACAATTTTGGGGCTGGTTCCTCTCGGGAGCACGCAGCCTGGGCTTTAGCTGATTATGGCTTTAAAGTCGTTATCGCCGGATCCTTCGGAGATATCCATTACAATAATGAGCTCAATAATGGCATGCTGCCGATTGTCCAACCGCTAGAGGTTCGTCAAAAATTGGCAAGTTTGAAGCCGACAGATCCAGTGACGGTAGATTTGGAAGAGCAGAAGATCCTCTCGCCTGTTGGAGAGTTTCGCTTTGAGATCGATCAAGATTGGAAGCACAAATTGCTCAACGGCTTGGATGATATCGGGATTACGCTTCAGTACGAAGACTTGATCGCAGCTTATGAGAAGAATCGGCCAGCTTACTGGCAATGATAAAATTGTATACTTAATTACGAATTTTCTGAAAATATATTGAATTTGAGACTATTTTTTGATACAATACTAAAAAGAATAGAAAAGGAAAGAGACTTATGACAAAACACATTCAATGGGACGGACAACTTTCACAAGAAGGATTTGATATTCTTAAAGGAGAGGGTGGCTGTATCGTCTGCCCTACCAAAGTTGGCTATATCATCATGACCAGTGACAAGGCTGGCTTGGAACGGAAGTTCGAAGCCAAAGAACGCAACCGCAACAAACCAGGTGTGGTTCTCTGCGGAAGCATGGATGAACTTCGTGCCCTTGCGCAATTGAATCCTGAAATCGAAGCCTTCTACCAAAAACATTGGGATGAAGATATCTTGCTTGGTTGTATCCTTCCTTGGCGTGAAGATGCCTATGCAAAATTGCAAGCTTTCGGAGATGGACGTGAAGAACTCATGACAGACGTTCGTGGAACTTCATGCTTTGTCATCAAATTTGGTAAAGCTGGTGAGCAAATCGCCAAAGAAATGTGGGAAAAAGAAGGCAAGATGGTTTACGCTTCTTCAGCCAACCCTTCCGGTAAAGGAAACCGCGGGAAGGTCGAAGGAATCGGTGAGCGCATCGAAGGTGCCGTGGACTTGGTCATCGAAGCCGATGATTATGTAGCTTCTATCCAACCAGACAAGACCATTGAAACTCGCTATGAACAAGGCGTGATGGTCTCTATGGTTGATGCGGAAGGAAAACTCATCCCAGAACAAGGAGCAGGTAGCCGTTCTGTCAATACTTGTCCAGTTGTGATCCGTAAAGGATTGGATATCGATAAGATCATGATGCACTTATCTGATCATTTCAACTCTTGGAACTACCGCCAAGGGGAATACTATTAAGAAACAGAAAAAAGCATTCCATTTGGAATGCTTTTTTTGTGAAAGGATAAAAGATGGTATAATAGAGTCAAACGATGATCCAATAGAAGGGGAAGTGGTATGGTCTCCAGAAAAGCATTTATCGATAAAGCCAATCAGGAAGGTTTTTCCTTCAACATCCAAATCCCATGGTGGACGTACAATAACTTCAAGTCATTAGTTTGGAGAAAAAGGCTCTCTGAGGAGCAACTCTATCAGATCTTTCTTTCACTTTGTAGAGAGGTAGAAGACCGGCAAATGCAGGCAGTAGCCGATAAGAGAAAGTATCAGACCGGATTTTATGTAGCTGCATGCAATGGCCGCGAGTTCCGCTTTGAGTTTGCTTTCAAAAAGAATCAAGAACTAAGAGTTTATAATCTCTTTGAGACCGTCAATGGTCGCAAGAAACTCACCCTGATGGACCTGCTTGATTACATTATGGATTGACGATGTATAGAAACAATAAGGGTTCACTACAGATTGATAAAAGAAAGAGTGGTTCTATGATTTCAAGAGATGCATTTTTAGAAAGAATCAATCAGGAGGGATTTTCATTTAGTATTGACATCCCGCGCAGAAATTTTTCGGATTTTACATCATTAGTTCGGAGAAGAAGAATTTCAGAAGAAGACCTCTATCAGCTGTTTTATAACTATTGTCAGGAGCTAGAAAACTGTTTGAAAGAAGCAGGGGAGAAACGACGATTACTCTTCAATAAATTTCCAGTTAGCCCCGTTCATGATAAATATAAAACGAAATTTGATACAGTGGCACCCAACGGACGCGAATTCCGCTTTGAGTTTGTATTTAGCAATGACAATCGTTTAAAAGTTTATCATCTTATCGAAACGGTTAATGGTCGTAGGAAAAAAACACCTATGGAAATACTGATGGACTTAGTCGATGCTTTATAGTGGATACTGATCTAAGAGAAATCTTATGAGATACCTATTTCTTCTTGATTCCATTGAGCCTAGTGACTATAATGAATGAGTTTAATAAAGCTACAGGTAGACTCTTGTTCCTCGGCTTGTTTGCTCTTGTTTTTTTATGTTGGTACTATTTGTAATCATCACAGCTCCAGTAGTTTTATTGAACCGACCTTTCCTATTTGATCGCCTAATAGCTAGTAGTTATCGAAGTACAGTTGGGAAATAGACAAAAGGACTCTATTTTTACGTTAGAGACCTTTTTGACAAGTAGGGGTTGAACTGTAAAGCTGGAGAAATGGTAGTAAGAGTTTTCTAACTGCTTGAAATTTGGTACACTAGAGCTATGAAGATAGAAGATACTATAAAAAAAGCAATCATTTTAGGCGCTACAGGAGGGATTGGCCGGCAATTAGCGAAAGAATTGGCACAACGTTTGGAGCATCTGATTTTAGTGGGTCGCGATGCTGACAAACTCTCCCAAGTCCAAAAAGAACTAACTGGGAGTAAGGCGCAGCTTTCAATCCTAACATTAGATATGCTAGATCAAGTGGCTCTAGAATCTTTTGTAGAGAACCTAGATGCAGATCTTCTTGTTAATTGTGCAGGTTTAGCTTACTTTTCCCGTGAAAGTGACCTTGATTCAGCTAGTGAGCAAGACCTCTGGCAAGTCAATTACCATGCTCCGGTTCAACTAATTAAGCAATTAGTGAAGAAGAATCATAAGATCCAGCTAGTCCAGTTGTCATCTCTGGCTACTCTTTTTCCTCATCCCTATCTAGCAGCCTATAGTGCCAGTAAGGCTGCCTTGCAGACCTACACTCTTGCTCTCCAGGAGGAACTGAGGCAATCAGATTCCCCGATTCAGCTAGGTCTCTATATTCTTGGACCAGTCCAAACAGCTATTTTTCCTCCCAAACTAGTAGAAGCATTGGGTGGCAGTCGCTTGCAGATGAAGCCTGAGAAAGTCGCTCAGCAGTTGATCCGATTTATAGA
>ENA-OWND01000447-OWND01000447.1-metagenome-genome-assembly--contig:-NODE-447-length-29036-cov-7.487078_pt1 | contig 29036 bp, 22 predicted proteins | sample MGYA00245342_ERZ651119 | MGnify/ENA primary metagenome ERZ651119 (study PRJEB26857, sample SAMEA4031756) | metagenome | biome: human; feature: oral; material: saliva | place: Philippines | collected 2014... | reverse complement strand
GCCGCTTTTACCTTGCAAAACCTACGCTTTTGCAATGCGAAACAATAGGTTTTGGCGAGTTAAAGTATAGTTGTTGATAATCAGATAGTTGCGAGTCGCAGATTAAAACGGCATCTGTAAACATTTCTTACGATAGCTTCGGACAGAAACCGATGCGGCAAAAGGTGTTGGGGTGCGATTCATCACGTTCCTAAAACGGAGAACCAACCCTGCAAAGGCAATCGCCAGAAACCGACAGATGCAACCACGAAATTTCCAACGAAGGCTTCCGAACAACCAACGGAACTACATTAGAACGGATATAAATAGTTAAATATCTGTATAATTTATATTCAAAGTAATATAATATCGGTTTTTATTTATAACTTTGTATTCGATATAATATAATGTTGATATGGAGAAGACGAATTTGTCGATAACAGTAAAGGCTTTGCGAAAGGAATACGGACTTACGCAAGAGGACCTTGCCATGAAGTCGGGCGTGGGCTTGTGCTTCGTGCGCAGCTTGGAACAAGGCAAGGCATCGCTTAGAATGGATAAGGTGAACCAGCTTCTCGATTTGTTTAATTACGAATTAACGGCGACCAAGAAGTTATGAGAGAGGCACAGATATACCGAAAAGGCGTGCTCGCAGGCATACTGACGGAAGACGATGGCGAATATCGCTTCTGCTACGACGGCACGTACCTTGCGCAGGAAGACGCCCTGCCCATAAGTCTGACGCTGCCCTTGCAAGCCAAACCCTTCGTCAGCCTCATTCTGTTTCCGTTCTTCGACGGTCTGATACCCGAAGGCTGGCTGCTCGATGTTGCGCTTCGCAATGCCGATGTCAGCGTTTTAGACCGTATGTCGCTCTTGTTGCTTTGCTGCAAAGAATGCATAGGGGCGGTTAGTGTAGTAGCCATAAATTCAGAGGAGGACACCGACGATGTGTAAATGCTTGTATTGTTATAAACCGTTGGAAGAGGGGCAGGAAGACTTTCACCCACAGTGTGCCAAGAAATTCTTCGGCGTAGAGGAAACGCCAACGTTCGAATACCGACACGAAGACCTCGACGAACTGGCGGAACAGGTGATTCGTGCGCAGACAACATTGACGGGCGTGCAGCCCAAACTGTCGTTGAATTTCAACAAGCACGAAGGCTCCAGCCGTCTGACGATAGTTGGTTTGTGGGGCGACTACATATTCAAACCACAGACAGACAACTATCCGCAGTTGCCCGAAAACGAGGATTTGACGATGCATCTTGCCGAAGCTGCGAAGATAAACGTCGTGCCCCACAGCCTTATCCGACTGGCTGACGGAAGGCTCGGCTACATAACCAAGCGCATCGACCGCACAACCGACGGACAAAAGATAGATATGGAGGATATGTGCCAGCTGACACTGCGCCCTACCGAGTACAAATACAAAAGCTCGTACGAAAAGATTGCAAAGGCCATCGTGCAGCATTGCGACACGCCAAAGCTCGCTCTGGTAAACTATATGCAGCTGTTGCTCTTCTGTTTTGTAACGGGAAACAACGACATGCACCTTAAAAACTTCTCGCTGTATCGTCCTGCCGACAGCTATCAGCTGGCTCCAGCCTACGACCTCGTGAACGTTTCAATCGCCAATCCGAACGATAAAGAGGAACTGGCACTTACGCTTTCGGGTCGGAAAAACAAGCTGCAGTTAGCCAATTTTCTGCAGGCTGCTGCAACAATGGGGGTGGAAGAAAAGGTCGTATTGCGCCTTATTGTAAGTATGAACAAGGCTCTTCCGAAATGGAAAACGCTGATACACAGTTCTTTTCTTAGCGAGGATATGAAGAAAGCGTACGAAGACACCATCGTAAAAAGGTTGGAACGCTTGCAGGAGCGATAACGTTTTCGCCCCATTTCTTGGTACTTCACCACTTATTTCCTAATTTTACAGTCGATTACGAAAACTCAGTTATGCTGCCTATCGAATACAGTTACCCCTTGTGTATGTCGCTCTCGCTGATGCTGTTCTTCGGCGTCAGGTTCATTGTCGGACGGTTGCCCGACCTCGACATCTATAAAAAGTACCGCCGTTCGCGCACCATTATGGGCTGTGCCCTGCTGTTGCTGTCGGCAAACTACACGGTTCACCTTCTTTTCGCTCCACGTTTCACGCACCCTACGTGCGCCATCTTCATCAATCTGTGCACCTATTGGTTCACGGCGTGGCTCTTCGGCTCGGCACTGATGCTGCTGCTCGTCAAGAAGTATGTTACCCATCGGCGGTTCCTGTGGCACATTGTCGGTTGGTTGGCATACGTGGGTTGCTCCACTGGGCTGTTTTTTGTCTTGCCCGAAGGACAGCCTCGCAATTGGCTGCTCATCGGTATGGCAGTGGCGTTCACGCTCTATTGCGCCCGCTTGGGGTGGGTGCTGTTGCGTGCTTACCGCCGTGCCGTGCGCACGTTGGACGAGTATTACTCCGACGAGATAGCCGTTTATATCCGCTGGATGTCGGTGCTCACCTACTGGGCGGTGGGCTTCGGCGTTACGCAGGGGCTGCTCACGTTCATTCCTGCCCGCTATGTGGTGTTGTGGATGCTCTCCGCCATACCTTTTTATATATATATTTACGTTTCCTACAAGAACTATCTGCTGTTCTATGCAAAGGTAAATGTGGCGATAGAAAACGATGAGGAGCAAGACGAATTTGATGCCGACGAAGCCGATTTTGCCGCTGACGACGATGCCAACCCCGACGAAAGACAGGACGGAAGGGGCGAATCGCTGACGCTGGCATACAACACCGAGCGCATTGCCGAAGGCGTTGAACAGTGGATTCAGCGCAATGGGTTCACGCAGAGCGGACTGACGCTCATGGATTTGTCGCGCGAGCTGTGCACCAACCGCACCTATCTGTCTACCTACATCAACGGACACTTCCACCTCTCGTTTCGCGAATGGGTGTCGAGTCTGCGCCTTGAGTATGCCAAGAATCTGCTGCTTACCGAGCCGCACCTGTCGGTGGGCAAGGTCGCAAGGCGTGCAGGCTATCAGTCGTTGTCGCATTTCACGGCGTCGTTCACCAAGTCGGAAGGCGAATCGCCGAGCAAATGGAGGAAAGAAGCGTGGCTGGCAGCAGCCGAAGAATAATGCAAAAGCGCAGAATGCCCACACGGCTTTCTGCGCTTTTTCGTTGGTTTGCCGTACCTCGCCCCATTGTTTGGCGGTTGCAAGGCGTATTCATGAAAGGGCGAGAGTTTTTCCGTGTGTGTGCGGAAGTGGCGGTTATAAATTCCCTAATATCGAGAGTAAAAATACGATACAACGAAGAAAAGGGGCTAAAAGCGTGGTGCGTACCTTTCTAACGCAAAGAATATCAAACAGATAGCTATCTAATCCAGGCATTGTAACCGCCCTGCGAAACGTCAAAAAGTGGTCTTTTCTTCCGTATAATGCAAACGTTTGCGCTGAAAAGTGTACGGAAAAACAGAAAAATTATAGGCGCATTCTGCAATAGTGTGTACCTTTGCATCAGATACAAGAAATATAGGTAGAAGTTTAAAGGTAAAAGATTGATTTTCAAGGTAATTATTAACAGGTTATATTAGTGTAAGGAGAATAAGAAAGAATAGTTTAAGGATAAAGTAAAATACTTAGTAAATAAGGTTTTCATAGGTATAAATTCAGATTATATTTTTGGTTCTATGAGACTCGTAAGCTGTGAAGCATACGAGCCTTATTTTTTTATGGCAACCTAAAAACTCTTGCATCGCAGTTTTAAAATTCTTGTATCGCAGTTCCAAAATTCTCCATTGCAGTTCCCAATGTTTCTTCCTTGCGGTTTCAAATAAGTCCCCCATTTTTGTAAAGATACTTCCGACAAAAAACGGTAATTTCGGTTTGGCGTTGCGAAAGCGGCTGTTTTGCATCGCAAAAGAGCCGCTTTTACCGTGCAAAACCTACGCTTTTGCAATGCAAAACAATAGGTTTTGTAAAGTGTTGGTGCATAGGCGGTTATGCAATAGTTACGGGTGTGAAAAATGTTTACAGCGTTTTATCGGACACTTGTGCGTTCCAAGCCGTTTGGGTGCGTTGTCTGGAATAGCCAGAAGCACCCATTAGGCTTTGGTGTATTAGTTGAACATACCGATGCTGATACCGATGTTGTACAGAGTGGGGTGCCCTGCTGTGTTGGCAGAAGTGAAGTCGCCGAAGGCTTTCACGAACCAGAGAGAGCGGCTGCGCTTGATGGTGAGGGGGAACTGGTACATTACTTGCAAGCTGCCGTGCACAAGGTTGGCATCGTAGTAGGGCAGGTCTTTGAGCCATACGCCCTGCGCCAAGACAGCTGAAGGGTCTGCCAGGGAGAGTTTGGCACGTGTGGAAAGGCTGTAGCCCAGCGTCATATCTGCCATTATGCGGTGCTTGAAGAGCGATATTCCGTCTTCCAACTGGAAGTTGATGCGCCCGTAATCCGACTCAGAGAAGGGTAGTAGGTGTCGGTTTTGGGCTGTGTGCGCATCAATAGAGAAGCCTGTATAGGCTCTGATGGTTTCGCTGTTGGGGTGCTTGAAGCCCGATGCTGACGTGCCGAGAAGTTGGGGGCTTGAGAGGAAGTTGGCACGATAGCGGAATGATAAGTCGAACGTGCGCACCTGATAGCGTTTACGAAATTCCAGCAATCGGTCGTAACGATACGATGTTATACCTGTTGCAGGGTCTTTCGTAATAACAAGTTGCTGTCTGTATTCGTCGGCATAGGCTTGCTGCCACTGTGCCTGAAGGTCGGCTTGGTGTATCACGGAGCCAGTGCGGAGGCGGTTTTGCGACTGCACATTATATATATAGCTGAAGTATCTGCCTGGTTCGTACTTGTAGGTGCCGTACACATACTCTTCGCCACGGCTGATGCCAAGCGTGTTCAGCGTATGGAAGGCATCGGTGCGGAAGCCGTAGTTCAGTTCGGTTCCCAGTGTATGGTTCACCCATTCGCGGTTAAAGCTGGAGTATCCGCCGATGGTTCCTGTCGCATTCTCCATACCCGAGAACAGGTAGTAGGTAAGTGTGGCATCGCTCTGCACTGTTGTCAGCGAGCCCATCTTCTCTTTTCGTCGGTCGTAATAGCCTGCCAGACCTATTGTGTGCCTATCGAAGGTGTACGACATTGACGGTGTAAGCCGATAGTCGAGCAACTGCGAGCGCGAGCGAGGGTCGCGAAGGCGGGCAAGGTCGCCCAGTTGGTAGTTTAGTTGCATACCAAACCGCCAGCCAAAGATGGGCACTGTGCCCACTGCGGCAACAATGTCGAAGTCTTGGTTGTCGTAGCTTCCTGCAATTGCGCTGCCCGATTGGTACGGGTTGGCGTTGTATGGGCGGTACTGGTCGGCAAAGGCACGGTTCTTGGTTCTGCCCAAACGGAAGTCCACCTTGCCGTATCCGTAGAGATATTCGCCCAGTTGCTGATAGCGTTCGGTAACGAACTGCAAGCTGTTTGCCATGTTGCCTTCCTGCACACGGTGGTAGTTGCCACCCCGATGCTGGTAGCCTATGGCAGCGTAGCCACGGTTGGAAGAATTGTCGAGCGACAGTCCTGCAGCGTTATTGGTGTTGCGCCACAGCTGCATAAGGCTGCGAAATCTGTATCCTTGTTCGCCTTGGAGGGTGTCGGTGGGTGTCTGTGCCAAAGCAGGGAGGGCGACGAGGGCGAGCAGAAGTGCTGTCCAGCCTTGTAGTACAGAGGGTATGCGTAGCTTTGTGTGGGTTGAGAATATGTTGTTGTCCATAAGTTTACTTGCTTAATTTGTCGTTATGGTCTGTTGAAATCGTGTTTATTGCGTTGCCTATTGGTAGACGCGTGGAGCTATCGAGGCAGATACCGCAAAGTCGTTCGAGCTGTTGTTGGTATCCATCAGAATCCTTTTGCCGTTCGCAGCAGTAGTCGATGTTTTTCGATAGACCACCTCGCCCGAGAGTCCGGCGGTGGCATTGATGCTCGTGAAGCCCGCATCTATGTCGGTGTAGAGTCGCTTTTCGCCTACGTCGGTGCCTGTTGCCTTATGGCGTAGGAAGTCTACACCGTCGATGATGTGGCGTTTTGGCAGCAGCATATACTGCGTTCCGTTCGTCTTTCCGTATTTATAGGTAAGCTTGAACTGGCTTACGTCTGCCGTTGTACGGAAGATTACGACGCCCTGACCATTGTTCGTGAGGTTCATGTTGGCGATGGTTGGGTAGATGTTGAACACGCTCAGCAATGCAGGAACATCAGGATTGTTCTGCGTTTTGCCACCCACTTTGTCCTTCGCTTCAAAGTCTGCCTTCAGCAAATTGTGCTCGTTGGGCGCATTCACGCTGTGGTCTATGGCACTGTTCGTCAGCACAACGGTGCCGCCAGGTGCCACCCTGTAAGGCGAATTGGCTGGAATGCGGAACACTTGCTTTACCAATACCACCGAGTCGGCGTAGTCGGTGTGCAGGTTGGCAAGGGTATATGCCTGCGGAACATCGGTTTCGAGCAGTCCGATGTAGAGTCCTGCCACATCTACCGTGTCGTCCGACTGGTTGTAAAGTTCAATATACTGCCCTGCGCGGTAGGCTTTTCCGTTTTTGTCTTTTGAGCCTGCGACGTATATTTTTCCGATTACGATGTCGCGTTTCACCGACAAAGTGGTGGCAAGTGTAAGTGTTTCGGCACCCGAAATAAGCTGTGCGTTCAAGCTTCCCGATACGGTTGCGCCGCTGTTTGCCTCGCTGCTGCCCGTTATTTGTTTGTATTCGGCAGCCGAGATGTCCCACGAAGTCGAGATGTTATATACATCAGGGGTGAGGTTTGCAAACGTTGCAATGCCCTCAGCGTCGGTCTTTGCCGAGTAGGTGGTGCTGCCGAGCTGGAGCAGAACCGTATGTCCCTCCAAGCCATTGTTTGTTCCGAACTCTTTCGGAAGCTGCACCTGCACCTTTGCCGTTACGCTTTCGGTAGCGTCAGAATAGTCTACGCACGAAGCAAAAACAAACATCGCAACGAGCGAAAGCATATAGTTTATAGTCTTCATAATTATCTTCTGTTTTAAGTAATGCCTACAAATTAAGATACAACTCTACGCCAAAGCTGAACTTTCCTGTATTGCGCTGGCTCAGTGTCTGCGAGTTGCTGCTCTTGAGGTAGGGTTCGTAGTAAATCATATTGTTCACATAGAGCGACAAACCACCCACATTGCCGAGCTGTTTGGTAAGGCGTCCCTGCAGATTCCATTCTATTGGCGACTTCGTTGGCTTGTTGTCGCTGGCACGAGAAGAGAGGTCTGCCACTGCAACGGTAGCAATACCAGACGGCTTTGCAGCATAGTATGTGCCGTCCATACCGAGGTAGCCCGACATCATATCGCCCGTAATGGGGTGTTCCACAAAGTCGGCACCGAAATATCCGATAGGGTTCTTGTCTGCCGAGAAGCTGGTGTTCCAGTTGTACCATACCGCTTGTGCGGTGAACGAAGCCACCATTTTCAGCGCAGGAATATTGGTTACGACGCGCAAAGTGTTCAAGAATTGGCGGTATTTGTCGTAGTCCAAGCCCGAAGGATAAACCACTCTGAACGGTGTAACGCCATAGTTGGCATAGTCGGCAGGCAGCAATGCCGTAGGTACGGCAGCGGTGTTGCGGTCGGTGGAATACGTTTTCGTTTCGGAATAGGCACCGCTGAAGAAGAACGAAGTGCGGAGAGAACGAATCTCGCCCAACTCAAAGTCGAACTCCAAGCCCTTGTTTATGGTGGTGTTGGTGTTGCCCACAGCCCCCGTAGTCATGAAAGCGTTGAACGTGCGGTACGGATTGGCATAGTCGATGGTGGTTGGCTGTCCTGCCGTTATGTTCAATCCGCGTTCCTGTGTATATAGGCTATGCTTGTAAGTGAAGAACTCGCTCAGTGCCGCAAAGCCGTTTGGGGTTCGGTCGCGATAGGCAAGAATGCTCAGGCGGCGTCCGTCTTTCAGCTTGAAGTCAAGTCCCAGCTCTACCTTTGTGGTGGTTGCGTTCTTCAGGTTCTTCGAGTAAGCAGTCTGATACACCTGTGTGTGGTAGACGAGAAGCTGCCCAGCGGGGTCGGTTTGCGGCATATAGTTGGCTGCCACACGGTCGTCGTACTTTGCGTCGGGGTAGAGATAGCCCAGTCCCGGTGTCTTCGAGTTCAAGCCAATGCCACCTCTGACGTCGAGCCAACTTGCTGCGCTGAACACGATATTGAGGCGTGGAGAGAGCGAAGTAGTTGCTACGTCGCTGAAAGGCTGCATCGCCGTGAAGCGCAAACCGAAGTTGGCACGCAGGCGGTTCACCTTGTTTATGTTCCAAAGAAAGTTGTCTTCTGCATAGGCAGCTATCTGGTGCAGTCCCGGAACAGCCGAGAAGGCACGCGGACGACCGCTGCTGTTAGGGCGAAGAGGCAGTAAATCGTTGTCGTTGTAGTATCCTTTGCCACTGTTCCAGTCGTAGTGATACTCTGCTCCGACCTTGAAATTCTGTCGTGTTTTGCCCGCTGTGAAGTAGAAAGTGTCGTTTATTTTTGCGTAGATGTTGCCTGGACGGCTTTCTGTTCTGCCTGTTGCGCGGTACGATTGTGTTTTCCAAGCTACGTTGAAGTAGCCCGTTTCTCTCGCAGTAAGTATCGGAAGCAGTCCTGTACTTACAGGAACGAATGCCGTTTGTACATTGTCTATCCCGCCATAGCTTACGCCGAGCGTGTAGTTGAGCGTCCGCATGAAAGTCTTATCTGCAGAAATGCGTCCGTTATGCGTCAGTCCGAAGTTCAGCGTCTGGTTCTTCGACTCGCTACCGTCTTGCTTTGCGTCGGGGTCGTTGCCTGTCCAGTCCTTTGCCGATAGCATTCTGAACTTCGTTTCAGTGTGCCAACGTCTGTTTAGGTCGTAGCTGTAACCAAGGTTGAGAGAGTATCTGTCGAAGCTGCGGGTCTTCTGTCGAGGGTCGCCCCACGCCTTTGCATAGTCGAAATTCACGTTTACTATGCCCGCTCTGTTCAGCGAAAAGCCCTTCGTAAGCGAGGTGTTGGTCATCGACGGATTAACTTTCATCTTTATCTGCCACGGTGTAACGCCCATTTTAGAGCGCACCACGACCAGTCCGCTGGTTAAATCGCCATACTCTGCCGACGGTATGCCGCGTATAACCTCTACGTTTTCAATGTTGTCGGCAGCCACTTGGCGCAGGTCGGTGCCCGTAAAGGTGGTGGCAGAGAAGGCTCCTTGCCCTACTTGTGCGTTGTTCGAGATAGGCACACCGTCTACTACAATGCTCGAACCGAAGGCACTTGTATTGTTGTTGCGCAGGGTTCGCAGCTGCAAGTTCGACTGTTGTGTAAGGTCGGCATTGCCCATTGCTTTACCCGGAATAAGCTGCATGATGTCTGCCAGCGACGATGCTTGTAGGTGGTCGATGGCTTGGCGTCCAATCATTGATGCACTCGAAGAGCCCGACGCACTCTGTTTGGCAGTTACTACAACCTCTTTCAGTGCCAGCGAGGTAGGTACAAGCTGGATATTGAGCTGTATGTCGCCTTCCACTTTCAGCGTTGTGGTGTAGGCTTCGTAGCCCACATACATTACTTTGAGCGTGAATGTGCCCGACGGAACTTTCTGGAAAGAAACCTTTCCGTCTATGTCTGTTACGTTGGCAGCACCGAGCGGCTCGAGCGCACAGTTTGCCATAATCATGGCTTCTTTGGTGTTCTTGTCTGTTACGGTCAGGCTTACAGTATGCTTTCCGATGTTTTTCGATATCTGCTGTGCCCATGTTTCCTGAACTCCTAATAGCAACAGAAACATGAAAATAAGTCTCATTGCTTTCATCTTTTTACCTTCTTAATGTTCTAAAAAATCTTTTAATGATGCAAAAGTAATATAAAACCAATGTCTGCACAATACCGCAAATTAGGTATTTTGCTGTTTTGGTGGTGTGGGGTAGTGGCTTTGGATATTCATAGGAACCATAGGTATTCCATGAAATATAGAATACCTAAAGCCCTTAGAATAATTAAAAGTTACTTAACAACTACTCTGCGCTCTCTGATAAGCTTGAGTTGGCGGAGCAGGTCGTTGTAGTGTAGCAGGTCGATGTCCTTGCTTTGTGCTGCCTGAGCTTTGCAGAAGTCTTCTACTTTGGCAAGGTGTTGCTCCACGTAGAGCATTGCATCAGAGGTGTTGGCACGGTCGACAGCAGTTGGCTTCTCCTTTTTGGCAGGGTTAAGCAAGTTGTCGAGCTGTTCAACGTAGGCACGTTCGAGCAGTCGGCGTGTGCGGACTTTCACATCGCCAAGCCCTGATAGCGGTTTCCAAACGGCACGGAAAACGTCGTTTAGGTAGTCGGCAAACTGGTAAGCACCCTTTGCTCGCTGGTCCTTATATATCTTGTCCAAGAGCGTTGCGTTCAGTAAGGTCTTCAGTACGCGGGTTTGCTGCGCACTGATTTCTTCGACAACGTCGGTTCCGACAACATCGGTCATCGCCGCTGGATAGAGCCATACAGGTGCATCGAACAGCTGTCGGGCAAGGTAATCAACGGCATCTCTGCCTTTCTGTGCGGGTGCCACCTCGTAAGGCTTTTGCCCTGGCATATTGTTGAGGTATCTTCCGCCAACGTTTTTCAGCACGTGGTTGGTGTAGCGGTTGAATTGTCCGATTACGCTTTTCCACATTTCGGTACGGTCGTTGTATTGGTCGTTCTTCTGATACGTCCATTCGGGCAGTGCTACAACGATGCGCTTGAGGTTCTTTATGCCGTAGTCGCTCGCCTTTACGTTGTCGTCGCCCAAGTCTTCGGTTTGTGCACGAGGGTCTTCGTTCCGTCCTTCGCCACCGAACCAGAGGCGCGGATTCTTGGCAAGCGTGGCTGTTGTTTCGTCCATAAGCTTTTCTTTCTCGTCCATTTCGTCCTTGAATTCGGGACGATACTGGTATCCCCAGCGGATAGCCCACTTGTCGTAGTCGTTTATGCGTGGGAAGAGTCCACGCTCGGAGATGCCATCTTCGGGCTGTGCCACGTAGTTGAAGCGGGCGTAATCCATAATGCTGGCGGTGTGGCCGTGCTCTTCCACCCACTTCTTATCGCGCAGTTTCTCTACTGGAGTGGCGTGGCTTGCTCCCATGTTGTGGCGCAATCCGAGCGTGTGTCCCACCTCGTGGCTCGACACAAAGCGTATGAGTTCGCCCATAAGGCTGTCGTCCATCTTCATGGTCTGTGCACGCTTGTCCAATGGTCCGCACTGTGTCATATACCATTTTGTAAGCAGGTTCATTACATTATGGTACCAACAAATGTGGCTTTCAATAATTTCGCCACTGCGAGGGTCTACAATGCGAGGCCCGTAAGCATTCTCTATTTCGGCTGGAAGATAGCGAAGCACGTTGAAACGGGCATCGTCTACACTCATCGTAGAGTCGTCGGGGAAGTCTGCTGCCTTTATGGCATTCTTGAAACCAGCGGCTTCGAACGCCACATTCCAGTCCTCAATACCTTTCTTCAGATAGGGTACCCACTTCTTCGGAGTGGCTGGGTCTATATAGAAAACGATGGGCTTGATAGGTTCGGTAAGCACTCCCTTGCGGTAGCGGCGCACATCTTTCGGCTCCAAACGGAAGCGTGAAATGAATTGTTGGCGGTCTGTCTTGGTTTGTTCGTCGCTGAAGATGGTGTAGCGGTTGGTGAAATAGCCCACACGGTTGTCCCAGATGCGCTTTCGCATGGGCACTTTTGGCAGCAGCACAATGCTCGTGTTCAGCCCCACAGTCATTGAACCCGTGTACGAGGCAGGCGAAGAGGCGGGCGTGCTGGCGTAGGTTCGTGTGGTAGCCACTTCGACGTTGATAGGGTACACCTTCATCGTGTCGATGAAAGTGCGGTCGGCTTGCAGTGCGCCGAGTTTGAGCTCCTTTGCACTGTTCGACGAAATGCTAACCACGCCGTTGTCCTTTGCAAAGAGCGGTGTAACCTCTATCATCTGTGCATTTGTTTTTTTGTTGCGCCCGATAACCTTGAACGAAGCGATGATAGGGTCGATGGTCGAAGCCTTCAGCGTCTGCGAGATACGGCTGTTGGGGTCGGCTTCCTGCGAGAGAACATAGGCACGTAGCACCAATGTCTTTGCATCGCGCTGCTCGAAGTAGATGGTTTGCTGGTTCACGGCTTCGCCCGAGAACTTTCCGAAGTTCTGTGGCACACCCGTGAAGCGTGTTACTGCCAGCAGATAACGTCCGATAATGGAGTCGGGAATTTCAAAATACCACTTCTCGTCGATATGTCTTACCGTGAAAACACCTTCGCGCACGCTGCCTGGTTTCTTTATAAGTTGCTCGTAAGGCAGTTCTTTCTCCTTGTCCTTACCGTGCTTGTCGCCGTCTTTCGGTTTGCCGTCTTTTGGTTTTCCCATTTCGGTTTGCTCGTCCGTCGAGTCTTTTACAGCGGTATATGCATACCTGTTTCCTGCCGTTGCCACGCCCATTACGAGCCAAAATACCAAAAGGGAAGCTACAATCTTCTTATTTATTGCCATTGTTTTAATTGTATATTTTTGAACCGACAAAGATAATAAAAAAAGTACAAACTGCAAAATTCACCTATCCTCGCCTCTTTCTTTGTTTTGTAAAGATAATTCCGACGAAAAACGGTAATTTCGGTTTGGCGTTGCGAAAGCGGCTGTTTTGCGATGCAAAAGAGCCGCTTTTACCTTGCAAAACCTACGCTTTCGGAATGCAAAACAATAGGTTTTGTAAAGTGTTGGTGCAGAGGTGGTTATGCGATAATTGCGAGTGTGAAAAATGTTTACAGCATTGTGGCGTTAAAAGCACGTTGTGGCTATGCTGTTTGGCAACCGTAGCCGTGCGCACACAGACCCACAGCTTAGAAGGCTGTGGGCTGCCAGCAGTTGGCTTATGCCCCCCAGTTGTAACCTTGCACCGCCCTGTCGGCGAAATGGTTGAGCAGCAAATTGGTTTTATCGGCAAACGCAACTCGGTCGTAACTCGCAGGTAGGTCGTCGTTAAGCGAGTTCTGAATAAGCGAGATTATCATGGCTCTGGGCTGCTCGTCCTTATACCAATCCACCACCATCACCTTGTCTTTCTCCTCCATCAGTCGGTTGTAGAGGTTCTTTGCAGCCAGTATCACCTTCTGTTCCTCTGCCTTTGTCAGTACCCTATCTTGTATCAGGAGGTCGTATATTTCCAGTTCCTCCTCTTCCAATCCCATGTCTGTCGCCCTTCCCTGTTCCTTTTTAAGGTCTTCAATCAGCTGGAGCAACATTTCGTAATACTCTTCGTTCTCGCTTCCGCCGGCATTGTAGTTGTCTATAATGTTCTTATACCGTTGCGAGAAAGGGTGTCTGGTGCAGTTTCTGTTGATGAGTTGTTCCAAAGATTCTTCTATAATGGTGCGTATATTCTCTATCTCCACCGCCTTGTACGGACTTTTGCAGAGCCTGTTCCGAACGCTGTCGATGTCGAGTTTGCTCAAGTCTATCACCTTGCCCTGGTGTATTACGTATTCCGTTGGGTCTTCGGCAACTATTGCCGTAACGCTATCGTCCAGCGTGTACGACATTTTTTGCTTAGCCCTTCTTAGCTTCTCGTCGTCTATTCTGTTGCAGAACAAGCCGTTCAGATAGTCTAACAGTGCGAACTTTTCGTTGTACCAGCCCTGCTCGAATATCTCTGGCTTGGCAGCATCGTATAGGTTCAAGAGCAGGTTGCTCATTACTTTAAATCTGTTTTTCCACTCGTCTTTTTCCAGAATCTTGTTGTATGCCAATAGCAAAAGCTCTTCTTTGTCGAGCGTATCTCGTTCGTCGATAATCTTGTCGAGCCGAATGTCCAGCTTCTCCAAGAAGGTTTCGCACTCTGCAATACATGCGTCGATGTTCTGTATCAGCTGTTCTATGTCCTTTGCAGGGTAGTCGCCGCCGTCCTCGTCGCCGTCAGAAGCATAGTCGGACAGAGCCTGCTGCATGTATTTAAACACGTTCACGTAGTCTACCACAACGCCACAGGGCTTGCCAGCGTACACTCTGTTGGCTCTCGCAATGGCTTGCATAAGGGTGTGTCCCTTCATGGGCTTGTCCAAATAGAGGGTAGACAGCGACGGAACATCGAAGCCTGTGAGCCACATGGCGCATACAAATACCAGGCAGAGCGGGTCGTCGTCGGCTTTAAATCGGTCTTCTATGTCCTTTCCTTCTGGCGAAATCTCGTTCATCTTCTTGCGGTGCAGGTCTATGTTCAGCCCCTGTGCGCTGAACTTTTCGGCTTCGTCGGCGTCCTCGCTGATAACGACTGCCATCTCCACCTTGTTCATATAGTCGAGCCGTGCCGTTAGTTTGTCGCGTTCTTCCTGTGTTTTGGCAGCGTTGCGCTCCTTCATCAGTGCTTTCTTTTCCTCGTTCCAGTAGTGCTGCACCTTGTCGTACATCTTCACAGTGGTGTACTTGTCCACGCTCACCACCATGCCCTTGCCCAGAAATCCCCGCCTTGGGAAGTGGTAGGCAATGTCTTTTGCGATGCGTTCCAGACGGCCGTCGCGCTTTATAACCTCCAGTATTCGGGCAGAAGAGTTCTCCAACAGTTCCTTCTCTCGGTCGTTCAGGTCTTCTTCTTCAACAATTCTGTCGATGTCAGAGTCCAGCCAATTGTTTTCCAGTCCCACCTCGGGCACTCTCCTGCTGTAGTACAACGGCACGGTGCTACCGTCTTTTATGGCTTGCGCAAAGTTGTATTCCGACACGTAGTCGCCGAACCATTGGTTGGTCAGACGCTTCGAGCCGAGCAGCGGCGTCCCCGTAAACGCAATGTAGTTGGCATTGGGCAAGCCCGTGTGCATGTTCTCTGCGAGCTGCTTGTATTGCGTTCTGTGGGCTTCGTCTACCAATACGAATATGTCGTTTCGGTCGGAAAGAATGGGGTATTTCGTAGTTTTGTCGTACTGAAACTTGTGTATCAGCGTAAACACCATGGGCTTGTTGCCACCCAAAAACTCGCGCAGTTGGGCTGCATTTTTGGGCTGGCTCTCCTCCTTGTCGCCTATTACCTCGCTGCGAACGAAGGTTTTGTGTATCTGCGTATCGAGGTCTTCTCTGTCTGTAATAATAAGAAAGGTGAAGTTGCCGTGCAGCTTTCGTTTCACCTTTCGAACAAACATTACCATCGAATAGCTCTTGCCCGACCCTTGCGTATGCCAGAAAACGCCCAGCTTTCCCTTCAGTTCTTCTCTGCGTTCCACACTCTTCATCAGGTTGTTTACGCCGAGATATTGGTGGTTTTTGGCTATAATCTTGGTGTGTTTGTTGTCGAAGAAGATGAAGTTTTCGATGTAGTCGAGCAGGCGTTCCTTGCGTAAAAGGCCGTCGATAAGGCGGGTTATTGATAGCTGCGAGTTGGCAATCTGTTCTCTGTCCGTTTGTTCTTTCTCGTCGTTCACCTTCAACCATTCAAAGAAAAACTCGTAGCCAGCGTTCCATGCACCCAGTTTTGTTTGCAAACCGTTCGATAAAACGCATATCTGATTCAGTGCAAATATGTTCGGAATGTCCTTCCGATAGCTCACAAGATTCTTGTTATACGACTCTTCAACCTTTACGGTGGAGTTCTTCAGTTCGATAAACACCACAGGCAAACCATTCACAAACAGCAGAATATCGGGGCGGCGGTAACGGAATTTGCCCTTTATCCACATCTGATTGACGCAGTGGAAGTCGTTGTTATCAACGTTGTTAAAGTCCATCAGCCGTACAATGTCGAAGTCTTCCTTGCCGTTTTTCTTTACCTTAACCTTTATTCCGTTGCGTATTTGGTTGTAGAACTTGTAGTTCGTGTCCACCATATCGGTGGCTGTGTAGTCCCTTCTGAAGTCGTGAACTATTTGCTTTAAAACCTCAATATCTATTTGTGGGTTCATTCGTTTCAAGGCATTCAAGAACACTTCGGGCAGAATACACTCTGCCGAAGAGCCACGCCCAGTAGTGCTAACATCGTCTTGTGCAGCTACTTTGGGGTCGCATTCTATGCGTTCCCACCCATATTCGGGTTGCGAGAGTCTGTTGCAAATGCTCTGTTCTATGTCGTCTTCGCTAATGAATGATTTCATAAAGGTATCTGTTTATGGTTTTACTTCGAGTTTACCACTCATCAAACGGGGCAGAAGAAGGTCGCGCTGACGAGTGAGAAGGGTGTTTTGGTGAGCGAGTTTATCAATCTCTTTATGGAACTTTGCTAAGATACTATTTGCTTTAATCCTTAATTCTTTTGGTGGAATACATGTTTTTATTCTGTTTATATCCTTTGGATAAACATGTGGCTGTGCCGCACCCATTTGATAATTGTTAATAACTTGTCGAATATTATTCAAGACTTCATAAACATAAAAAATCTCTTCCGTTTGTTCTTCAGAAATATATGAGCAGTCGGCAGCCCAAATATCGTCATAGTGAATGCTAATATATCCTGCATTTGCGCCTGATGAACTCATTGTAACAGAAATGCCATGTACGTTTGATTTATTATGAAAGCCAGACGGAGATAACCCTGCTGAAATTACAGGATAGGTGCCTTTGCACATTTCAGATGCCGTTATATTCTTGCCTTTCCTAAACTCACAGAGTGTTTTTAAGGGCTTAATGTCCCACTCTTTCGGCAAACCATTCTCCAATTTCTCGTGTCCTGGGAAACGGAAGCGGACGAACCACTCTTTATAAAGGTTCTCTGCCATCTGCTCTAATAGGCGAATACGGCGGTTGTTGTTCTCTATAAGCGTGTCGTAGGTGGAGAGAATGGAAGCTATTTTCTGCTGTATGGGGAGAGAATACTTAGGAATACTATTAAATTTAGTAAATACATTTGCATTCATTCCTGGCTGAGCAGAACCTCCAATATAGTTATTTACAAAGCCATAAAAGCTTTGAGATTTAAGTACGTACTTCATAAACAAAGGAAGAATAAGCTCCTTATTCAATATAAATCTAATTAAGTAGGAGGCATAGACTGTATTGTTTATTCCATTTGGCACAACATAATTATAACCAGTTGTTGCACCAGTACGAGCGATTAATACGTCTCCTTCGTTTACAATGTATTTAGAAGCCTGTTTATCAGAGATGTTACAAAAAGGTACAGTTTCAAGATTTACATAGTAGGGAACTATATCCGTAATCCGAAGATACTTATAAGTACCTTCTGTAAAGGACGTTTCTGTTGCAGTATAACCATATTGGCTATTTATAATTACATCTTTAAATCTTAAGTACTCCATGTATTTCCCCTCTTTATCCAAACAGTTCTTTCAAGTTGTTTTCTATCTCTTGTTCCAGTGTTTTGGCTTCTTCGGAGAGCTTTTCGAACTCTTTGTTGAGCGATAGCATTTCGGTTCGGAACTCATCTTCGGTCATTCCGTTGTCTTCTATCACCACTCCTACGTAGCGTCCAGCGTTCAGGCTGTAGTCGTTATCGGCTATTCCGTCTTCTCCTTCAAGCTTTGCGGCTTTGCAAAGTCCCACAACGTCTTGGTATTTGCCGTCGGGCCAGCGTTCCAAAAGCCAGTCAGCCTCGCTTTGTTTGCCCTCTGCCTTATACTCGTTTACCAACGCCCAGAAAGCATCGGTGTCGCCTTCGTAGAGTCGAGAGATAATGCCGAGGTTCTTAACTTGCTCGTCTGAGAACATTCTGTGCGCCCTGTCTACCTGCGTAAATATGTTTCGTGCGTCGATAAAGAGTATCTCGTCCTTCTTGGTTCGCTGCTTGTTGAAGAACCAAAGTGTGGCTGGCAGGGTTACAGTAGAGAACATATTGCTGGGCAGGGTTACCATCTGACTGACGATACCGTCTTCTATGAGCTTCTTGCGTATCTCCAATTCGCTGCCGCCCGCATCGCTGGCAGAGTTCGCCATTACGAGGGCTGCCTTGCCGTTTTGGTTGAGTGCGGTGGCAAAATAGCCTATCCACAGATAGTTGGCATTGGGTACGGTTTCCTTTTTGTCGGAGGCTTTTCGGGTAGATTTGGTTTTGTTGCGTGGCACTCCGTAGGTGTTGAAGCGTTCGTCGTCGGCTACTTTGTCTACCACAACCTCGTCTACGTTGAACGGTGGGTTCGCCATAACATAGTCGAACTGCCCGAACGCATTGTAAGGGTCGCTGTAAAAAGAGTTGGCTTCTGTAATTTCGCCGCGCACGTTGTTCAGCAAAAGGTTCATCTTTGCGAGCTTTACGGTGTCTGGTTCCTTCTCTACGCCATAGCAACGGAAGTGCATTATCTGTTCGTTGGTGGCGTTATGGCGGTGCATATAGCGTGCCGCCTGAACGAACATACCGCCCGAACCGCAGGCTGGGTCGAGGAATTTCTTGTCGCCAGTGGTAGGCTGCAGCACCTCCACCATGTACTGTACAACGCTGGCTGGCGTATAGAACGCACCGCCACCTTGCCCCTCTGCGAGTGCAAAATTGCCGAGGAAGTATTCGTATATCTGCCCGAATATGTCGATGCTGATGTTCTCTGGAATGTCTTTAAACACCCTGACGATTCTGCTTAACAGCTCTGGTTCTTCTGCAGGAACAAGCTGTCCGTACACCTCTTTGGGCAAAACGCCGTCCATGCGGGGGTTCTCCTGCTCGATGGCTTCCATTGCTTGCTTCACCAACAAGGCCTTGTTGGCATCGTCGGGGGCATCGTTGAGATAGTCGAAGTAGGCACACTCGGGTAGGAAGAAGCCGCATTTTTCAATGGCAATGTCCTTGTAGCTGCGTTCCATACGGGTTCCTTTGTGCTTGTTATACTCTGCGTCTATCTCTTCTTTGTGCTGTTTGAAGAGCACATCGGCATAGCGCAGGAAGATAAGGCCGAGTATTGGCTGTCCGTATTTGTTGGCAGCGAGATGCGCTCCAGAGCGAAGTATGTCGGCAGAATGCCATAAACGCTCTTTTAGTTCCTTGAGTTCGTTGCTTGTCATCGTCTTATTCGTTTTGCAGTACTGTTGGGGCGAACAGTTAATTTTTATGTAAATATACTGCAAAGATATTAAAATAAAAGAACAAAACCATAGCTTTTCTTTCTTTTTCCCTGTGCGCAACAGCAACTTATTCGGCTAAGATGGCTTTATGTCGGAGCAAATAAGTATATTTGCAGTGAAATATTTTGTGTGTAAAAATGCAGTTCGGGCGTATGGTTCGGCTCGGACGCATCAATGTAAAGACAATGAAAGCGATGGGAAAGATATTGTTGATAGTAGACCCGCAGGTTGATTTCGTAAACGGTTCGTTGCCTGTAACGGGGGCGGCAGAGGCTATGGACGCTCTGGCAGCGTATGTAAAGGAACACGGCAACGAGTATGTGGCACGACTGGTTACTGCCGATTGGCACCCCTACCACCATTGTTCGTTTGCCGACGAGGGTGGCTTGTGGCCACGACACTGCGTGCAACACTCGGCAGGAGCTGCCATTTGGCAAACGTTGCTGGTGGCTCTGAACGAGCTGCAAGGCGGATTCACCTTATTGTATAAGGGCAATAACATTGCGAAAGAAGAATATTCGATTATGCAGAACGAAGAATCGGCAAGCGTAATTTGTCGGTTGGTTGAGGCATTAAAGATTGAACAACTCGACGTGTGCGGCTTGGCGGGCAACATCTGCGTGCTCGACACGGCGAAAGACCTAAAGAAAATGTTGGGCAATACAAAGTTGAACATCTTGGAAAACTACTCGCCTTCGCTCGACGATGGGTCAATGCTGAAAGATTTTATAAAGACTTTAGACTAAAAAGTGGGGCAGGGCAATGCGCTGGGAATGGGACATTGCTGCTGTTGTTGAGAAAAGTGTGCAAGTTGTTTGCACACTTTTTTGTTTCTACCGATGGAGCAACGCCAGAGCGTAGTGGCTTTCTTCGTTTTGTAAAGATAATTCCGACGAAAAACGGTAATTTCGGTTTGGCAGTGCGAAAGCGGCTGTTTTGCGATGCAAAAGATCCGCTTTTACCGTGCAAAACCTACGCTTTTGGAATGCGAAACAATAGGTTTTGTAAAGTGTTGGTGCAGAGGTGGTTATGTGATTGTTACGGGTGCGAAAAATGTTTACAGCTTCGTGGCGTGTTCCGCCTATATATAATAAGGTATAGGGGCGAGAGGGTAGGGGCGGTTTGGCGCATCGGCGAGGGTGCGAAACCGCTATGCCAATACTCCCCAGCTTACTACCCACAGAATACTTGATATGGGTTTCTCGATGTTGTACCTTTGCAAACGTAAACGAACAAGGGGTACGAGAAGCGTTGAGGCGGCGAGGCTGCCACACCTTATTTATATATATAGATACGTAAACCTTTGAGAATGTAAAAACAAAATTATAAAAACATATAATACGACAAAAATATGAAATTAACTTTTGACGAACATCTATCGCCACATTTCACGGTGGGCGAGTTCTTTCGGTCGGGCACGGCTATCCGATTGGGCATAGAGAACGAGCCTGACGCACACCCCGAAGACGGACTGACGAACGAGGAGGTGATAGAAAACCTGCGGGCACTATGCACGGAGGTGCTGGAACCGCTGCGCCGAAGGGTGGGGCGGGTGATTATAACGAGTGGCTACCGCTGCCAGAAGCTGAACAAGGCGGTGGGCGGAGTGTGGAACTCGCAGCACCTTCGGGGCGAGGCTGCCGACATATATGTGTCGGACACGGCGATGGCGATGCGCTACGGACGCATTCTCGAGGAACATTCTGCCGTGCAGCAGGTGTTGCTGGAACCGCTTGGAACAAAGCGCAAACGGTGGTTGCACGTAACCTTCAAGCGGAAGAAGTAGTGTTACGGGCGACATATTAGGAAGATTGTTGTTGGCGTTTTCGTTCAGCTTAACAAGCTGTGGCATAGCTGTTTGGGCATTGTCGTGGCACGGAAACGCATTGTTCAGGAAACAAAAAGAGAACCTTAATTACATTATAAATTCATTTTTTTATTAACCTTTTAATTTTTAAGTATTATGTCTATCAAGTACAAAATGTATCAGTTGAAAAACAGTTCAAGCTCTCGTAACGGCTATTGGTATGCACGTGCGGCACATATGGGCACCATTGAAACCAAGCAACTTGCAGCACGCATCAGCGACCGCTGTACCGTAACCGAGGCAGACATCTTGGCTGTGATTAGTGCGCTGGTGAACGAGATGTCGTACAACCTGAAGAATGGTATGCGTGTGAAGCTCGAAGGGTTCGGCGCATTCAAGATTGCCATTCGCTCTACGGGTGCGAAGGAGGTGAAAGACTTCTCGGTGGCGAAGAACATCAAGCGTCCGCACGTTATTTTCCAGCCCGAAACACGTGTGGGTGCCGACAAGGTGCGCGTGAAGAAGTTTGTTACGGGCTTGAAGGTGGAAGAGCTCGACAAGTATGCAGGTGCGCCAAAGCCTAAGAAGGGCGAGGACTCTACTGGCGGCGAGCAGGCACACCCATAAGCAGCGGCGGCGAACGGAGGGGGCGGAACGTATTCCGTTCCTTCTATCCGCCGAGCGTTTATGTGTTGAAAATTAGTTTATTAATCTTTTAGAATGACGGAATTATGAAGAAAGAAAAATGGAAATTCATCGTTCAGCTTTTCCTTTCGGTGCTTTCGGCTATTGCCACAACATTGGGAATGGGCTCGTGCATGTAGGCAGGCGAGGCGAACGTGGCGAAGAAGAAAATGCTTAAAAGCACGACGAAACTACCGTCGGAGGCTTTAGACAATCATTTGTAAATCTATTGTACCGATTATTTAAGTATGTGCAACAGCTTGATATTGAGAACGTTCTGCGCACAACTGCCGACAAAATAGTAGGTTGCAGCCGACATTTGCGGAAGAAGCAGCCGACAAGCGAGTAGGTTTGGTGCGACAGAAAGGGAATGAATATCAGCGAGTTGCGACACATTGGGAGATCGGTGGCGACGGAAAGGGAAGATGACTGCGTGGCGGTGGCGTTTTCTCTGCCTTTCAGTGGTTTTATGGTACCTGCGTTCTGGCAGGTTCAGCTTCAAACATAGCTGTGCGGCTTGCTTTTGTATTGTGTTGTTTTCTTTTAAGTAAGGCGTAACAAGCTGTGTTTGAAGCACTTTCCATATTGTGGCAACAAATAGGGAAGTTGTTTGGAAACAGACTATAAAACAACTGCGACAAAAAAGTAACTTTACTTGTTAATCAAGGCGTAAACGTGTGTGTAAGCCTCTAATTAACAAATATTTTCACTTTTTTGTCGCAGTTTATATATTTATATAGTTAAATCTTTTTTGTCTGCCTTTCCGCTATTTTAGGAAAGGTTTTCGGTTTTCTTGCCTAAACATTCTGGGCAGATGCCTTTGTAGTAGAGCTGTGCGTCGTCTATGCGGAAGCCGTCGATAGATGGGCTTTGCGGTGCGGGGGGCTGCATATCGGGCAAGTCGAACACGTGTCCGCACTCTTTACAGCAGAAGTGTGCGTGCGGTGTGGTGCAGCCATCGTAGCAAACACGATGCTCGTCGATGGTAATCATAAGTGCTCCACCCTTTTCAGAGAACATTCTGAGGGTATTGTATATGGTGGTGCGGCTTACCGATGGGATACGCTTTTTCAGTTCTACATATATGTCGTCGATAGTGGGGTGCGTTTTGTGTGTCTGCAAATAGCGCATAATTTCTATGCGTTGCAATGATGGGCGTATGCCACAATCGAGTAATTTTTGGTAGGCTGGGTCTATATACATACTGGTTTGTATTTAATAATTTGCCTGCAAAAATACATAGAAAAGCCGAAAACGCCAAATAAAAATGGGAAAAAACGTATCTTGCTTACCTAAAAATAGGTAGGCTATAAGGGTTGTAGAGGAGTTTTTTGAAAGGTTTACACCGTTTAGTCTTGTTACAGGCAGGGGGCGAAACCTCTTGTTTCGGAATTTCGGAAAGGCAGTGCTGCGGTGTTTTTGCATTGCCGAGCGTGGGGGAGAATGTCCCTTTCTTCAGCCTTTGGAGCAGTCTTGCCACGGCGTTCCTGCACTTATGGGTTGATGAAGGCAGCGAGGTTGGGCGGTGTGGGAAACGATTCGCAGTTCACGTGCTCCATCTGTTCCCTTCCTTGCACCGTGATGCTGCATCGCTGGCAGCGGCTGTCGTGCTTGCAGGTTCGGCGTTCCAAGTATCCTTTCCGTTCGAGCGAAGCGATTACTTTCGAGGCATTCGAACGAGTAAGCCCCATCTCGTTGGCTATTTCGCCAGCGAGGAGGCTTTCCTTGTTTGCGAGCATACACAGCAGCATGAGCTCGTTGATGTTCATGCCGAATGTGGTTTCCAATGCTCTTTCAAATTCCACTACTGCGCGAAAGATGTTGTGCATCTTGTGTATGCAGTTGTTGTCCATACGTTTTTCGTGTGTTTTCTTACTTCAAAAGAGTTTCTTTTATCATTCGTTCGAGTTCGGCTTTGGGGTGCGCACCTACCGACATGGTTGGCTTGCCTTCCTTTGGTACGAACAGCAGCGATGGTATGGAACGTATGTTGAACAGTGCCGAGAGCTCCTGATTCTTGTCTACGTCCACCTTGTACACGTCAATCTTGCCGTCGTACTCCTGTGCAATCTCTTCGAGAATGGGGGCTGTGGCTTTGCATGGGCCGCACCAGGTAGCATAGAAGTCGATGATGGCAGGCTTGTCGCCCTTGAAGTTCCATGCGTCGCCTGCGGTTGCGTAGTCCATTACCTTTTCCTTGAACATTGCTTCGTTCATTTCTATTGTCTTCATCTTGTTTCCTTTTTTAGTTTGTGCAGCTTCCTGCTTGTTGTTTTCTGTTTTGTTTTTTGCCGATGTGTTGCAGCTGCTGAGTGTGAATGCCACGGCTGCTACGGCTACGAATATTCTTGTTTTCATTTGTCTGTCAGTGTTTTGGTTTCACTTCTGTTTCTCTTTCCTGTTTCGTCTTCCTTTCTTTCCTTTTTTGTTTGTTACTATTATTAATTGTCATCAGTATGTTTTCTAACTCTCTTTAGTATGTTTCCGTTGGAAACTAATGCAAAGATAAGGTGTCTGTTTCGTATAAACAAATTTCCAATGGAAATAGTATTATTCTATAACTTTGTTTAACTTATGGTGTCAGAAATTAGCTAAACATCTTCGTTTAAAACTCTATTGTTTTGTAAAGATAGTTCGGAAGAAAAACGAGAATTTCGATTTGGCATTGCGAAAGCGGCTGTTTTGCGATGCAAAACCTACGCTTTTACCTTGCAAAACAGCCGCTTTTGGAACGCAAAACAATAGGTTTTGCAAAGCATTGATATACAGTCTGTTATGCAATAGTTTTGCTTGTGAAAAATGTTTACACTTTTAATGTGCTCAACATCAATTTTCTGTCTACGTCGGTGATGCTGTTTTGCTCGAACATATAGTAGTCGTTGTCGAACTCTTCCTCTAATTTGGCGTCGGGGTGGTTTATCTTCCACTGCACGAGGTAGTTTTTTGCCTCGCTCGGATTGCCGTTCACCCAATGCGCATAGGCAATGTTGAGTGCATCGTCGGGTAGCGGGTCGGTTTCGGTGAGTGCGTTGTAGATGTGCAAAGCCTTTTCGCCGTTTCCGTTGCAGATAAGTGCCCATGCCAAAAGACGCTTCACTCGGTTGTCCGTCTCGTCGCTTAGGTCGAGTTCGTACGCTTTGTTCAGTGCCGTTTTTGTATCGCCTGTGGCTATCAGACAAAGACAATGGTTTATGGCGTATGGCTTAACGTCGGGCAGAAGTTCGCATAACTTGCCGTAACAGTGCAAACCGAGTCCGTAGTCCTTGCGTTTCAGGGCAAAAACTCCAGCTGTTTTCAGTACCCAAGTGTTGTCGGGCTCTATGCCTATTGCTGCCAAGAAGTGTCCCAAGGCTTCGCTTTCGTGTCCTTCCCGTTCGGATTTAAGCCCCCTAAACACTTGATAGGTAGCTGTTTCGCTGTAAAAAGTTTCGAGTATTTCGTCTAAGTCGGCTTCGCGCTTGTGTTTGTGCAGGAACATTGCCAAGGACATCTTAGGTTCTATGTAAGCTTCTTTCACGAACAAGTCGTGCATCATAAAGAACGCCTTGTAGCTGCCGCTCTTCTTGAAAGGGTTGGCAATGTCTTTGTTGAACGCCAATTTCACCTCGAAAAAGCGGTACAAATCCTGTATGTAGAGGCGACGCAGGAAGTCGGGCGTATAGTCTACTGGTTCCGAAACAGGCAGCCCGATGCCGTCGCCAGACTTTATTACTTCCAATATATTGGCAGGCAACTGGTTGATTATCTGTGCCATTGTGAGGGCAAGCGAATACTTGTCCGACTCGCAGAAGAGTCCTTGCTCTGTCATTTTATCGAGAAACGAACTGTCGCCGAGCTTTTGTGCCACCTCTTTCAGCCCAGGGTGGTGGGCACTGAAAGGCATAAACCAATTGGCAATGTGGTCGAAAAAGGGGAATCGCTTCATCTTACTGAAACCACCAAAATAGATGTCGGAGCCTTGCTGCTGCATCTTCATCATCTTTTGGATACTCTCCTCCATCATCTCCATCTTGTGTTCATCGGCATCGGGGTGCAGAATGTTTTCCAAAGCGTCGCTCTCTTTCTCTGTAATGCCGAAACGGTTGAACTGCAAGTCGGAATTTTTCATAATGTGGGGCATTATGTCGCGCTGTATCTTGTCGTTGTCGCGCTCGGCGTCCATACAGTTGAACATCTGCTTTTGCAGGTTCAGCAGCTCGCGTTTCATATCCTCGCTGGCTATCAGTTCGTCCATAAGCGAGGCCTGTTCCTTTACGAACAGTGGGTTATCGGTGAGCGACAGCACACAGCCCACTAATGCACGCTGGCGCACTTTCTCTTCTTGGGCGTGTCGGTAAACATTTACGAGGGTGGAAAACTTCTTCACATCGTAGATTGTCATCGCAGAAAGGGTGATGGCACTGACGATAAGCATCTGGTCGGAAGCATCGATGGTGGGTGATGTGAGTAGGTCGGTGTAGAATTTGGCATCGCTTTCAGACCATTGGCGCGATACCAAAAGGGCATTGAAAAGACGTTCTATGAAAGTTTGGTGGCGTTCGTAGAGTTCCGTTTCCTTGTTTTTTCGTTCCGCTTCGGGGGCTAACGAGAGCATGGCGATGTCGGAAACGAAGTTCTCAAGCACAGAGCGCACGAAGCTATGGCTGAGGTTCAACTGGTCGGCAGTGCGGAAAGCATCTACGAAAGTAGGCTTGTTCTTGCAGTTCCAGCTTAGCAACAAGTTGGCAGTAACCTTGTAGAGACGTTCCAAGAGCGATTTATAGAGCCCTTCGCGGGCAGGGTCTTTGAAGCCCCGCAGCATATAGTCGCACATTAAATCGTAGTCGTTCGCAATGGCGATAAACTTGTCGTAGTCCACCAACGAGGGTTTACCGTCGTATATTGGCTGCAATACTTTAATGGCTTCGTCTAACTGTTTGGCACTTAAATGCTCGAAAGCAGCGCCAATATTCATTTCTACGTTCAATGCTGTGTTCTCTTTAGTTCTGTTTCTGCGGTATTCCTATTCTGCCTCTATGGTGTTGTTGCAAGTTGCAGCTATGTGTCGGACTTGTTTATGGGAGAATATTCCTTGCCTTGTTAATGGCTCTCTCGCGTGGTGCAATTACTCGTTTGTAGGTTATCTTAGGCAATGCAGCCACCACTTTGTCGTCTACTTTCATGTATTTCTTGATGAGTGGCGCAAAGTATTGTATGGAATGACTGTTCAATATGTCCACCGCCTTGTTGTAAGCTACTTCGAAAGCACGCTGATGTTCTATCTTCGGATTGTTCACATAGACGATTGCGCCAGGTATGAAATTCTCATTTACCGAGCTGTATATCTCTCGGTTGCCCAAGAGTTTGGCTTGTGTGGTCTGCGGTTCGCTCGTCCAGATAGCGTCTATTTGGTTGTTGTTGAGCATTTTCAATCGAATGAAGATGTCGTTAATCTGCGAACCATAGAACCTTGAAGATATGTCGTGGCCAGAGAAAACGCGTATCGTGAGGTACTGCATTATGGAGTTGAAGGTCAAACCGATAATCTTGTTGCCCAAGTCTTCGGGCTTTTTAACGCCCGATTGCGGTGATGCCAAGAGCTGCCAAGTGGCGTTTGTCTCGGTCATATAGTCGAGTACGATATGCTTTTCCTCTTTCAGGTATTCCGCCCGAATAAGGTCTGTAACCGAAGCCTGTACACGTCCGTTCTGCATAGCTGTGTCGCAATTCAGCTGTGATGAATATTCCTTCAGTCGAATGTCAATGTTGTCGGGATTATACAGATTGCTATCCTTGAGCAAAAATATGGGCAGACAGTCCATAGTAGGCGTAACGCCCACCTTGAACGCACGTGCATAGGCAACTTCCTCTACCTTGTTCTTGCGCTTTCCGATTAGCGAATCTTCCTCGTCAGATACTTGACACCCAACCAATGTGATGGCTGCAAAGAGCAGCAAGTATTTTATTCTCTCCATAATATTGCAAAAGTAAATAATATTTTTGTAATAACGAAAAAAAAGAACTACTTTTGTCGTTAAATTATGACAAAAGATAAAAGAGCCTACGTCTGCGATAACTGCGGGCAGGAAAGTGCAAAATGGATTGGCAAATGTCCGACCTGCGGACAGTGGAACACGTTCAAGCAAATCCGTATCGCCCCCAACACGGGGCTGAGTACGGGCGAGAAGCTGGTTGCACACACCTTTGGCGCACCGAAACGCAACATTCCGCAAGCCCTCAATGCGGTTTCTTCGGCAGAAGAAATCCGTATTGACATGAAGGACAGCGAGTTGAATCGTGTGCTTGGAGGTGGACTTGTGGCAGGCAGTATGGTGCTGATTGGTGGCGAACCAGGTATTGGCAAGAGTACGCTGACGCTGCAAACGCTGCTCGCTACCGACCGAAAGGTGCTCTATGTGAGCGGTGAGGAAAGTCCGCAGCAGATTAAGATGCGTGCATTGCGCATTGCCGAAACCATTCCCGACAATATCGTGATATTTTCGGAAACATCAGTGGAAAAGATATTCAGCTGTATCAAGGACGTGAAACCTGAACTGTTGGTTGTAGACTCTATACAAACAGTTGCCACAGAAACAGTTGCAAGCAGTGCTGGAAGTATTACTCAAATACGAGAGAGTGCTGCTGCCTTGCTCCAATTGGCGAAATCGAGCGACATTCCTGTCATTCTTATCGGTCATATCAACAAGGAAGGCTCCATTGCGGGACCGAAAGTACTGGAGCATATCGTAGATACGGTGTTGCAATTCGAAGGCGACCAACATTATATGTACCGCATCTTGCGCAGCATAAAGAACCGTTTCGGTTCTACTTCCGAACTTGGAATATACGAAATGCGCCAAAACGGCTTGCGCCCAGTAAGCAATCCATCGGAGTTGCTGCTCACCGACACGCCCGACGACCTATCGGGGGTTGCCATTTCGAGTGCTATCGAGGGTGTGCGCCCCTTCCTTGTGGAAACGCAAGCCCTTGTTTCGTCGGCTGCTTACGGCACTCCGCAGCGTTCGGCAACAGGTTTCGACCAGCGTCGCCTTAATATGCTGCTCGCCGTACTTGAGAAACGAGTGGGCTTTAAGCTGATGCAGAAGGACGTTTTCCTGAATATAGCTGGCGGACTGCGCATTACCGATATGGCGATGGATTTGAGTGTGATAGCAGCAGTGCTGTCGTCGAACGTCGATACGCCCATCGAGGCAGGCTGGTGTATGGCAGGCGAAGTGGGATTGAGTGGCGAAGTGCGCCCCGTCAGTCGTATAGAGCAACGCATTGCCGAAGCCGAGAAGTTGGGTTTCAGCCACATCATTATTCCTAAAAACAATGCACAGGGCTTGAAAGGCAGATACAAGATAGCCACGCACCCCGTTGCAAAGGTGGAAGAAGCCTTGCGTCTGCTGTTCGGATAATGGGTTGGATAAGGCGATAGAAGTGTAAATATATTTCGCAAGTGTAACTGTTGTGTAACAGGCTGTATGTCAATGCTTTGTAAAACCTATTGTTTTGCGTTCCAAAAGCGGCTGTTTTGCACGGTAAAAGCG
>ENA-OWND01000446-OWND01000446.1-metagenome-genome-assembly--contig:-NODE-446-length-29041-cov-18.367902_pt1 | contig 29041 bp, 39 predicted proteins | sample MGYA00245342_ERZ651119 | MGnify/ENA primary metagenome ERZ651119 (study PRJEB26857, sample SAMEA4031756) | metagenome | biome: human; feature: oral; material: saliva | place: Philippines | collected 2014... | reverse complement strand
AATAATATAAATAGTATTTATGTATAGAGCAATTAAAGTAAGATTATATCCAAATAAAGAACAAGAACAAGCAATTAATCAGTTGTTGGGTTGTTACCGCTTTGTATATAATTATATGCTTAACCTTAAACAAAATGAATATAAGGATAATAACAACAATCTTTCTTTATGTGATCTTGCAAAATATTTTCATGGAACTTTACTTAAAAATAAAGATTATCAGTGGTTGAAAGAGCAGAATACTAAAGTAATGCAACAAGCCATAAGACAGATGTTAACTGCATATGATAGGTTTTTTAAATTACATACAGGGTTTCCTAAATTTAAATCAAAGAAAGATAAACAATCTGCGTTATTTCCGATTACTACAATTTCAAAAAAGAATACATTTAAAACAAAGCATATAAGTTTAGTAAAACAACTTAAAAACATAAAGTTTTCTTGTTCAAATTTATATTTTAAAAGACTTCAAACATATAAGGATAAAATAAGAAGTGCAACCATATCGAAAACCAAGAGTGGTAAGTATTTTTTATCTATACTTATAGATATTCCTCAAGATGAATTTGTTAAGTTTAAGAAAACTGGTAAATCTGTGGGAATTGATTTAGGTGTTAAAGATTTTGTAATTACATCAGAAGGTGAACTATTTAAAAATGAGCACTTTTTCAAGAAAGACGAAAAGAAATTGAAGAAATTTCAAAAGCAACTATCAAAAAAAGTTAAAGGCTCAAATAACAGGAATAAAGTAAGAATTAAATTTGTAAAAGAATTTGAACACATAACAAACAAAAAGGAAAATTATATTCATGAAGTTGTAAATGATTTACTTATGAAGTATGATACTATCTTTATGGAAGATTTGAATGTAAGTGGAATGTTAAAAAATCATAAGTTAGCAAAAGCGATTCAAGAAGTAGGTTTCTTTAGATTCAAGGATATATTACAAAACAAAGCACTTATGAATAATAAAAAAGTGATACTTATTGATAGATACTATCCTAGTTCAAAGACTTGCCACAATTGTGGTTATATTTATAAAGATTTAACATTGGATGAGCGAGTATGGAAATGCCCTGAATGTAACATGACACATAATAGAGATATAAATGCTGCAAAGAATATTTTGAATGAAGGACAACGAAACTACAATTCAAGCTTATAAGTAATAAATGAAAATATTATAGGTAGCAGTACTACCGAATTTACGCTTGTGGACTATCCTCTTATGGATGAACGTTCAGCAATGGACCTAAAAAGTAATGATAGAGCGAAGCAAGAAGTTAATAAAGAACAAGGTTTAAAACTTGTTTGAGTTTTAACATACTGTAGAGAGTATTTTAAAATTATGTAAAGAAGAAACTTTTAATTTATAAGTATATAAAGATATTTTACCGGATTAGGATTAGTATATGTGTATGGAGTTTATAGTATAGTTTTAAAGGATACAATAATACTGAAATTCATTAAGATATAGCGGAAAAGTAAGTTGAGTATTGCCATAGTATATATTAGAAAGTCATGGTAATGGCTTTAGGTATTCAGTGTATTTTTAATTGGTTTTTGAAGTTATTTGTTGGGTGAAAGCGGTATATGCCTAATGGGTATAAATTTAAGGAAAGCAATCCCAAATACATTTAGTTATGGGATAGAGGTGGGTAGTACGCCAGGAGTTTTATCACTCTAAAATTAAAAATAATATACCATATTTTTAATAACTATATGCCTAATGTATAATATTGAATTATATACACATTAACTGCCCCTTTACATGTAAGTAATTTGACAATAATGGATGGGATTTAATTAATTCTATATTTTGAATATTTAAAGCTTTTTTTATTTTATAAAATTCAGACTAAATTAATCAAATCTCTTACAATAATTAAATTTATATTGCAAATAAAATTATGCAATTCAGAAATTTAATTAAGAGTAACATAAAAAACATAGATCCAGAATTATATACTGCCACACAATAGTATATAGAATATTAGGATAATTTAAATGGTAATAATAAATTATAGAAATAGTTTTAGTTATTATCAGATTGTATGAATAATTATGGTAAAGATACAAAGTCTGTATATCGTATTAACTATAATTTAATGGATTGCCATATATCATCTTAGAATGATACTGATATTAATAAAGTATTATAGAATACAAATATATTAGATAATATATCAGATCATATAGATGCTAAAACCACTTATGAATATGGAATACAATAGGCTGTGTATTAGTCAGAATAGTTTATTCGTAATATTGTAAGTGTATATGGTGATAAAGGAATTAATATTATTAAACATCCTAATGGTGCAGATGCCTTTCCGGATTTTGATTTTACTTATAATAATGAAACTTATCATGTGGAAATTAAAGCTACATTATGTAAATAGTCTCCAGAAGAAGGTAAATTAATAAGTATATTTAATAATGGTATCAATAATAAAAATGCAGTATTAAATGATATAAAAAATAAAGATAGTTTACTTAGAAATACATTATGTATGAATATCTATTATTATATCGATATTGAAAATAATGCATTTGTTTATGTTGGTGTTGATATATATCCTATTGTATTGGCAGTTAAATGGAAATATGATAATGTATAGAAAAAATTAATTGATTTAATGACTCGCTCAGCAGGTGAAAATTCAACAAATAACAATGCTTTAATTTCAGTAGGTTAGTTAAGAGGTTTAACTTCATATAATAAGTTTGAATTATTTAATGCTTATATTAATGATAAAGTTTTATTATCTGATAATGATTTATGTACTATTGAAAATATAGAAACTAAAATAGTAAAGTTAATTGATTTAATATCTCAATATAATATTATAAAGAATTCATATACTATTAAATTATTAAAAACTACATATAAAAAATTATGCTCATTAATAAAGCAAGCCTATAAATTAATTAATAAACTTGAAATCCTTATTAGCACTTTTAATATTAATAATATTAAAGCACAATCTATTAATTATATAAAAGATACAAAAGAATATATAGACAATGAAATCTCTAAATTTAACATATCATTAGGATAAAAATGTATAGTCTGATTTTAGTGGAACTATAGAAGGAAGTGATATATCTTTTTATGTTTCTAATAGAAGTAAAGAAGAAAGAACTTAGATTCCAGAAACACTTGGAATTTATGTTCTACTTGGTAAAAACCCTATTACACAAGTATATATAGGAGAAACTTCTAATCTTAAACGACGAATAGGTGAACATAATCAATTAAAAGATTTTTGGGACCGTTGTATAGTATTTTATAAAAATGATGGTACTGATTTTTCCAGTACAGAAATAATAGTTTTAGAAGCATTACTTATTTCAAAAGTTTAGCATTATGGTTATGTAAATGTATTATATAATTGTCAAGTTCCTTCTATTAGTAATATACCAGATACTATAATACGACGGATATTATGTGAATATTTCTCTTATATCGAGTTTATTTTAAATGCACTTAATATTCCTATGCTTAAACAATTATATAGTGATACAGATAAAATAAACAGTATTCTGGATAGTAATAAAAAACCTGCGCATTCTATCGGTAATAGATCTAATAATTCTTTTGTTGATAGTGAATATTCATATACAGATAAAACATTGCAATATACATTAAAAACTGATGATGTATATGTTAAAGGGACATTTACAAATTATGAAAAAACACAATTCTGTATTTTGAAAGGCTCTGTTATAAATGTAACTGAAAATAATAAAGACTTTTTCAAAGATGTTGGTTATAATAAATGTATACTAAAAAATCATATTGTTGTAGATTTATTAAAAAATACAAATTTTACTAATGACTGGTATGAAGGTTATTTATTTAATATCTTAACTATGATAATTACAGGCATTAATAAAGATGATAATCTGTGTAAACAATTAAGTTTAACATGGACTTATAAAATTTTAGCAGAAGATAATGGGGAATAATAAGAAAACTATAGGACTACTTTTAGGTGCATCAAATCATACAGATGCTGTTAGACAAACAGAAGATTTCTATGCAACAGACCCGAAAGCAGTTGAATTACTTTTGAAACATTATAATAAATTTCAAAAGGATATATGGGAACCATCATGCGGAATGAAACATATGGCTAATGTTTTAGAAGAACATGGTTTTAATGTTAGATGTTCTGATATTATTGGGAGAGTAGATGGAATAGAAATACAAGATTTTTTAAATACTAATGAGAAATGGGATGGCGATATTATAATGAATCCTCCATATTCATTAGCAACAGAATTTGTAACACATGCTTTATCATTAATTAATGATGGTAGTAAAATTGCTGCATTTCTTAAAGTACAATTCCTTGAAAGTCAAAGTAGAGAAAATCTTTTTAAAGAATACCCTCCAAAATATATATATGTTTCTGTTAATAGAATGAGATGTGTAAAGAATGGAGATTTTGGTGGTAAACAAGGAAAAAATGCTGGTAGCGCACTTTGCTTCTGTTGGTATATATGGGAGAAGGGTTATAAAGGTGAACCTACTATTAGATGGTTTAATGGTAAAGAGGATAATGAGTGGTATAAAAATTCAATGAAATCTGAAAATAAATTATTTTAATTAAAATATAAAAAATTATATGGTAGAAGAAGTAAAACTGGTAAATCAAAAAGAGTTAAATGTAAAATCAACACGAACAAGCTTTAAAGTTGAAAGTGCATATGATAAAATCAAGAAAGATGTAATACAATCTATTAAACGTGATGGTGGTAAATTTGTAATCTTTGATAACGGTGCAGAAGGATTATTATTGTGTGGTAGAGAGCGTAAAGATGTTACTTTTATATTAGGAGATGAAACAATAAAGGAAGATGTACTTGATTATATTGTTTTAACACCTAATAGAGAATTAGATAATGCAAATGCGGATGTAGATAAGTATAAGATTAATCATAACCTTTCAAATGATTATAGTGTACTTCTATATCTTCTAAAGCATGATAAAGCCGCATTGTTAGATAAAGTAAATTACTTATTAGATAAAGCAAATATTACTCCATTTACAGAGCTTGGTATTAAACTTCAGAAAAAGAAGAGCGATAATTATTCTAATAAAAAGAAGGGTCAAATGCATTATAAGAACCAAAGAACCAAAAATAGAAATACATATAGAAAGTAAATTATAATTATTTTACTAAATAATTTTTAAGCCTTAAAGAGAATTGGTAAAAATTACCAATTCTCATTTTTACATATAGTTATTAATAAATAATTAAATATTAATTTATAATAAATGTCATTAAATCCAGTTAATTTTAAATATACCAGAAGTGGAATACATAATTCATCTTATAATCATGAGTATATGAGTATGGCTGGTGTTAACAATACTAATATTAGAATAAAATAGATATATAGTGCTCAAATGAGTACAAATCCATACGATATAATAATAGATGAAGAGAACCAAATATTAATTACACATAATTAGAGATTTGATTTTATGCGTTTAAAGTCTATTTTTAATATTTCATTAGGATAGTTAGAAAGGGATTTACCAGAAGATTTAGATGAATTTGAAAATAATATAAATAGAATAATAATTAATAATAACAATAGATTAACTGATACAGATATATATGCATTACCTGAAGGTGTTAGTATAGAAGCATTTAATTTTTGTATACAATACATATTAACATTAATAGGTAAAGAAAAAAATACAGGTTATTTCCCAAAATCTCATGGTACAGGTATATACAAATATATTGATAATTGTTGCGATACTGTTAATAATACATTAACTGATATTAGTACTAAAATAGGACATGATGAAGATAAACCTAATAATATTAATGCAACAGGTATTTATAAATTAATAAGGGAAATGATAGTAAAAGATCCAAGTTTATAGAAGTTATGGGATGATTTTTATTATCAACCACCTGCTCCTATTAGTTATACTGTGTAGTTAAGTAATCCAACATTTATGTATGGTAGTAAACCAGATGTTCATTAGACTATAACATTAACAGTTAATAATTATATTGATAATTTAACCAAAGCGGTATTAGGTGATAATCAAACATTATCTAATGGCGGTAATAATATAAAAGATAATATTAAAACTAATACAGGACATAATTATACAACAAATTTTGGGGCATTATAGAATATACCGACTTCAGATATTCGTGTACCTGTAATTATAGAAACAAATTATAAAGATACTAAAAATAATGGTCCTGTCAATATTAATACAAGTGTAATAATGAAGATTATAAAACCACAATATATTACAAAAGATATTAATGGTTTAAATACTATTACTGATATTCAAGCAAGTAGTAATATATTGAAACCTACTAATATACTAACATATAATCGTGTAGATAATACTACAAAACAAACAATTTCATTAGGTGAAGGTCCTACAGAGTATTATATCTATATAATTTCATATCATAATATAGATAGTGATAAAACACAAATTTATGAAACTGGTACAAGTCCACTTGGAACTGGGGGTTTAATAAATTTAGGTGTAGCTAAATTAGATTTAGTTAGTGATGCAGATAGGCATGAACCAGTAGATTATTATGTATATCGTTCTGAAAACCCATTGACTGGTAATTGGACAGTAATAGTCTGATAAATATTTTAGCACAAATATAATTAAAACATTATTTAAAAATACATGGCAATCAAAGTAGCATCTACTCTTATTCCTGGAAGTAAAACTTACCCTATATCTATTGCAAATGATATATAGGGTGGATTGCATACTGTACAAACCAAAGCTGAATTAAATGATATAAAACCTGCTCGCTTACTTAATGGTATGTTAGCTTATGTAGTAAGTGAGAAAAAATATTACCAGTTAGATGGTACAGAATGGAAACCATTTTCTTCTGGCGGTGGAATATTATAGGTAGATACATTAGATAATTTAGATAGTATTGATACTACAGACCTTAAAGATGGTACATTATGTTATGTAAGTTCATTAAAGACTTATATGGTATATAATGCACCTGAGCATAAGTGGAATGCACAAAAGAAAAGTTTTTCTGATTAGATAATTGTAGATGATAAAGCACCACAAGATACATCTGCATTATGGCTTGATACTTCAGGTGATAGATTAACAAATGAATTTTATACACCATAGTTAATAAACAGTATGGTGTCTGATATTAGATCATTATAGAAACAAGTTAATTACTTTAAATATGCTTTTGAAAATCAAATTAATAGCGGTGATTTCTTTAATAATACGGCAGCAAAATTAGGAATAGTTGAAACACCTGATGAATCTATTACTGATGGCTCACATGTGATTTATAAAGAAACACATGGATTTTCAATTAAGAAAAAAGAACTTAAATTTTTTTATGATGTTAATGTAAAATATACAGCATTCTTAACTTCATTTGATAAAACTTATATGTCAGATGAAACTGTATCTGATGTTATTATAGAATTAAAAGTAGGAAATGAAACTTTTGCATTATCTAAAGTTAATAATACATTAAAAAAAGAAACTGAATTATTTTCTACTACTGTAAGTGCATTAGATAATTTTAATGCTGATGATATTATATTTTCATTAAAAGGTTATGCAGTTAAAGGTAATTAGAATATACCAATAGATTTTTCATGTATATTTGGTTATGGTGATGCAATTACTTATGAAATAAAGAATTGGAAATATAATAATGGCACTGAACCATTAGAACCTACTGAAAAATATATACCCAATGTTACACATGTATGTATAAAGGCTGGTAAAAAAGCTGATATGCAAGCAAATAAAGCATATTTTTTAGATAATGAATTATTATGGTGTACTGATACAAAGCAATTATATATTAAAACACAAGGTACATTAAAATTAATTACTGGAAGTGGTGGACCTGCACCTATAGATCCAGAAAATCCAAATCAAGACGATCCAAATACAACTATTATGAATACAGAATTCTTAGATGTTAGCAGTTATATAAATGTAAAAGGTAAACTTACTGATACCAAACCAAATGGTAATGGTGATGTACATATCGAAGATGGTAATATATCATCTACAACTGCAACTATTAAACAATTATTAAAGGCTAATTCTATCGAAGTTAATTACCTTAATATGGGAGGTGGACAATATCAAGCTAAGGTAGATGAAAATGGTGGAATACAAGTATATCCATGGAGTGATGTTAAATAGAAAATTTCAGATGATTTAATATCAGGCTTAACTACTCATCAATTAGATGGTATGAAAGCAACTGGAGCAGGTACAGGAAGTGCTATTGGTAAAGTTTATATTAATAGTGTATTTGCAGGAGGAGATGCCGATATACATGATTATCGAAGATGTTCACATAATTATGTAGAGTTAAGTAATGTTAATGATAATGATGTTTCACTAAATGGTGTTTCATTAGCATATACAGAAGATGGTATTAAATGGGATGTTATTGAATTACATGGAGTTATTAAAGCTGGATCATCTTATCTTATTAGAGGTGCACAATGTTCTGTAATTAATAGTAATTATACATTAATTAAAGTAAAAAACTATGATATAGAGTGGAAAGAAAATAATTCATTAAAGAAATTTTCTGATGTAAAGTGTGCATTTTATTTGTTTATTGGTGATAAATCTACATTAGATAGTTATAGTTCAGATTTTAAATCTAATCCAGGTGCAGGTATTTTAGATTGGAAAACTTCTTCTATTGTACCTCGTGGTTATGTAGAAGTTGCCGGTTTTTATAGAACTGGTACAGATGCAATTACAGTTAATGAAGGTGGAGCATGTGGCACATTCGGAAAAAATCGATTAATGTATAAGTATTTCCAATTTGATCCTACTACAGCAGCAGATAAAATGAGATCATTTAAGAATCGTAAAAATAGTACGATGTGGACATATATTGACTTAGATAAGAAAGATTTACCTTTATTGAATGTTGTAGAATACGGACCAAAAGCATCTAATGAGAAGAAGAATATATACACAATGAAATCTAAATTCCGTGATGATATTCCTAATTATGTTACATGTACATTTGGTAGACAAGCTACTGTACCTGAACAATCATATAAAGAAATCGTTAATGGTAATGAAATTACTTTAACTGGTGCTACACGGTGTTTTAATTGGATCTCCACAAGTTATCAAGATGAATATTTATGGATTGCTCGTGCAGATTAGATGGGTAAATCTAAAATATTTGTAGAACGAAACGGTATTGGGTATAATGAAGATTAGATATGGTTACAAGCTTCTAACACTAATCTTTTAAATACTGATGCTGGATGTGGAATGTGGATTAATATGCCTGGTTTTATACAATCTATGGACGGACAAACATCTAAAGTTCGTGCAGCTGCATATAATCGTATACATATGGAAGGTGTTGATGGTACTAACTTCACTGTACATAAAGTAATTATAAAGAATTTAACACCTGGTATTTATAAGTATAGAGTAGGTACTTCACTTGAAAATTATATTAGTGAAGAATACCAATTTGAAGTTAAAGATGATGCAACACTTAAAACTACTGGTTGGAATTTTGTGTAGATTACAGATCAACAAGGTTTTAACTGGAATGAATATGAGATGCATCGTATGTCATGTGATAAGATTGCGCAATGGGAAGTAAAAGGAGGTTCAGGTGTTTGTGGTGATAAAGGATTTGATTTTACCTTTAATACAGGTGATATGACACAAGATGGTAATAGATTATCTGAATGGATTGATTATTATAATGGTAGAGCGTCATTAAAGAATTATGTAGAAATGTGTGTTATTGGTAATAATGATTTAGGACCTGGTAATTTATTTAATGAAACTAAAGGTACTGATGCTGAAAAGATTAATTATAATCAATATCGTTGGTTCTATACATTTGAAATTGATGAAACAAATCCACCATTCTTTACTATTACTGATGGTGAAAAAACTGTTGATGCTTTTATTGATTCTATGTATTCATTTAATTATGGTAATACACACTTTATTTGTATGAATTCTGAAGTTGTAGATACAAAAAGAGCGGCAATTGAATCATGTAATGTTATTATATATGGAATGAAAGCAGATACATAGAAGTTATTAATGCCACATATTAGAAGATGGGCATATGCTGATATGGCTAAAGTTAATGGTGGTACTACTGGTAAAACAAATAATAATCCAATTAGATGGAGAATTGCTACGGTACATGATTGTCCATTTACATTATTAACATTTAATACTATACGTTCATATTTTACAAGAGAAGGACAACAAAAATATCAAGATGCTAATGGTAATATAGGAATTAACGGTAATAGATCAGGTTCACAATTAAATTATCCATATAATAATAAGTATTGGAATAATGCTTTATATGATGATAATCCTAAATTAAGTACTTTCTGGTTCTCACGTTTCTGTCAAGAAACGGGTATAAGACTATGTATTGGTGGACATAAACATACACATGCTATTTCTAAACCTATATATGAAAATGTAGCAAAAGATGGTTCAGGTATATTTAATTATCGCCCTATAATTCCGTATACTACTGGTAAAAGCGCAGATTTAGGTTGGTCAAATTACTTTACAAAATGGAGTAATCATCCTGAAGATAATGATTATAAAGTACCTGCAAATGATCCAGAAAATACTAATTTAGACGCATGGGATGAAAATACAGAAGATGGTAAAGTAAACCGTGCTATGGGTGCATGGAAATAGTTTACTAAAATTACTGCACCAGGTTATGTAACATGTCAAGCTACTGGTTATAAACATAAATCTAATAAAGAATTACCTGCACGATTTATTCCATGGGAATATGAATATACACCATTTACAGAAAATAAACCAACTGGTCAAAAGGAAAATACTAATGAAAACCCTGCACAATGTAGACCATATTATATGACATATAAGATTACATAGGATACATTAACATATCAAAGTAATGCATTAACAAATATATGGCAAAGTGATGCAGATGGTAAAGGTTTTATATATAATAGTTATCCATCATTAGATAGTATCGGTAAATATTCTCCTACTACATTATATCCAACAACTTTATCTACTCCTGCTAATAAGTATGTTCCTATTGTATTAGAATATGCACCATTAAGTGAAATTTATACAAATCTTAAAGATGCTGTTCCATATTATGCAAGTAGTAATACACATATTAATTTAGATACATATGCAGATAATATGAAAACTGAATATGCTTATGCCGCATTTAATATTAGTACTAATAAGGAAACTGTTTCAACTATAGATGATATAATACTTACTGTAACATATATAGGAGAATCTTTAAAAGGAGCAGAAGTATATACATCTAATGATATGACACCTGTGCCAATTGATTCAACTAATCAAATAACTTTAAGTCATGATAAAGTATATAAAAATGATAGTTATGTTACAGTATATGTACGTTCTACTAAAGTTCCAGATTATATTAAAACTTTAAAAATAACAAGTACTTTGTAATACATAAACATATTATTAATATAAATAAAATCACACTGAAATAATAATAAATATAAAAATTCGGTGTGATTTTTATTTTTATATGATTTCAAAAGTATACAATAAAGATACCCAGCAATGGGAAGCTATTTCTACAGAAAATAGTGATAATATAGCAGTAACAGATTAGCTTATATTAGAAGATCCTAAAAAGCATGAACAATCTCTTACTGATGTATTATTAGATTTAAAACAAGATATTAAACGAACAAAAAGAAATCTAAGTTGGGTAGTTCAAAATGGTACACTTGGTGGTGGTGGAAATGGTCGCGGAAATGGTGGTGAAACTACAAGTAATGCTAAATTTAAATTATTAGGTATTACTGGAGCTGCAGATCAAGTGAGACAAGATGCAGAAGGCCAAAATATATTGTATACTACAATTCAATAGAATTTATAGTTGAATTATTTTATAGATGATTCTACTACTGGTACATATTCATTAAATGTATATCTTGATAGTAACTTTAATACACCCGTTAAAAAGGTAATGACTGTTTCTAAACAAACTAAGAGTATTACTATAGATGATTTAACTAAATATGATGCTAATGTTTTATATCATCGTCTTGACTTTATATTAGTAGATACTGAAGATAGTTAGGTAGATCAATATACGGTTATTATTAAAGATACTGGTATGGCAGTTAAATTATTAGGGCAGATTCCTATAACTGTTATAGCAGGTGCTAAAAATACTTTATCATTTAACTGTTTTTCTAAAATATATTCAAATGATATCACACTTGTATTATGGAATAGCACAAATGGTGGTGATTTTGATACAATAGGTTCATCTATCGCTATTAATATTGGTTAGTTTAATAGTACTGCTGGTAAGCCTGTTACAGTTGAAATTAATAAAGAAAACTTTAATATTGATTTAGTTAACAGTAGCCAAACCAACTATGTTCTTAATGCAATGATGAGAGCAAGTACAGGTGAGACTTCTGATAAAATTACTATACCTATTGTAAAAGCAAGTTCTGAAACACTTGTATTATCTGTATCTGAATTAGTACCAGAAGAAGTATATAATGAATCACATGACAGTGCCTTTACAGATAAAGTGCAAACTGCATTAGGTACTATGTCATTTAGTATATTTGCTGCACAAACTAATGTACATTCATTTCAATATGCTGTAATTTTACATAATCTACATAAAGATACTTATACAGATGTTGTAGGCTCGTGGAAATCACAAAGAAATACTACTTTTAATTCAGAAATTGAAAAAATATATGCTTTTAGAAAAGAAGGTGTATCTATATAGGCAAGTACATAGAAATTAATTCCAGTATCTTTCCCATATTCTCGTTTTGAACCTGAAACTGAAACTGGTGATGTATATGAAATCCTTATATATGCACTTGCAGAAGGTAAACAAACGTTATATACAAAGAAGTATTATTTAAAAGTTAAACCTGGTGGGAAAGATATGTTCCCTATTACATCTGGTGATGGTGGTTTATAGTTTGCACATTGGTAGATAGAAGATGATGGTTGGTTAGATGTAGTTAATCGTGAAAAAAGTAATCCTAAAATACAATGGGCATCTAATGTAATATATGGTAAAATAAATCCTGAAAGAATTACTAATGTATTACAATCTTTTAATGTAAATGGTACAGACTGTGGTTTACTTAATAATAGTACAGAATATAATGGAGATACTAAGAAACGTAAATAGTCTAAATTACGTTATTAGAATGAAACTTATGGTATAATAGATATACGTCCATGGAATCCAACTGATAACTGGGCTCGCTCTGATTCTTATACTGGCTTTACTATGTCATTTACATTTAAAGCTGATAAAATGCCATATACACATGGTACAATTGTATAGATTGGTTATTTTGACCGTGCTAATAGAGATAATTCAGAAGGTACATTTCATGGTATTCGAATTACTTTAAATGCAGTAGAAATAAACCTTGCAGATAATATTAAATATACTGCACCTATTACAACAGATGATGGTGTCAATACTATTGATATTGTATATGATAAAACATATAAAGATGTTAATAGTGCAGATATTACAGATACATCTTCTATTATAAAGATTTTCTGTAATGGTATTATTGTAGGTGCAATTGACCTTACTTCTGCTACTGGTGATGTAATTAGACCTACTATTAGTGATAATACTCCAATTTATTTAGCATGCCGTTATAATACAAACTTAAGTGCAAGTACAGAGTATAGAGATCAATATGTAGATGTAAACTTCTATGATATTAATTTCTATAAAGAGCCATTAAATGACCGGGATATTGTACTTAATTACTTACATAATAAAGCTATATCTAATAAAAATATTGCAGGTATTGCTGATTTTGATACATACTTTAAAGATTTAGCACTAAACTTCTTTACCAGTACAACAACAAAGAAATGTGGTTTATGGGATAATCAATCAAACTTCTATTCATTGAATAGTAAAGGGGGTTTATCATGGAATGCTTTGGTTGGTATGGCAGCAGCATGTCCAATGCCCGTTGTATATCTTAACTGTACTAATAGTATTACAAATGAAGTAGCAGGTTAGAAATTTACAAGAGAATATTATCATACTATAAACCCTAATACATATAAATTCATTAATGTTGAATTTAATATGTTTGATCCTGCCACTGGCAATACATTACATTTAACTGATTGTAATGTACAAATTCAAGGTACATCTACTAAAGGTTATTATTCAAAGAACTTGGAAATTGGATTTGGTACAGATGCTAATACATTATAGCCTCGATTAGTGCAAGTTAAAAATACATGGTTTCCAGAAAATGCATATACATTAAAATGTGATATGGTAGATTCAGCACATGCTAATAATGCTACTATTGGACGTTGGATTAATGAAGTTGCAGCTGGAACTATACTTGAACAACCCCCTGCATATAATGTAGTTGATGCTAATCCTCCTATTGATACACATAAACCTACACATAAATGGAAAACTCAACGAGATTCTAATAATCAAATCTCTCAATATGGGCCAAGTGTTAAATTAACACTTGAAGGTTTTCAATGTATAGTTTTAGTAACATTTGCAGATTCTACTCAAGAAGATTGTTTAGGTATATATTCATTTAACCTTGGACGTGCTTCATATTATAATATGGGTTTTCAATTCTTTAAAGATTATAGTTTCCGTTAGGATGCAGCAGACCAAAAAGATTATTCATTACCTGCAGTTGTAACTACATATCATACATATAATGCAGATGAAGCAATATCAGGAGGTGGTAAAACAATTATTCCAAATTAGATATTTTCATATGAGATTAATAATAACTACATGACTGATGAAATGCGATTATTTGCACAAGAAGATATTTCAATGGTAGATATGTGGGGTGATTGGAAATATGATGGAACAACCCAAGGTCCAAGTGATGGTAATGCAACGGCAAGAGCATCAATGGGCGCATTAACTAAATTGATTGCTGGTACAATATGGAATAACTCCGAAACAAGAGAATAGTATTCTGTTGCATGGGATGCTAATGCTCGTAAATGGAATGTTACAGATAAAGGTTATGCAATAAGACAATCATCATTTGAACTTATTTTTGATGAACTTGTAGGCGAACGCTTATCATTAACTAATGTATTTGGTTATTACTTAATTGTAATGTTATTCGGTCTTGTAGATTCTCTTGGAAAAAACTGTGTGTTCCGCTCATGGAATGTAGGTAGTAAATTAGATACTAATGGTAGAAATGTTCCAACTGGTAGATGGTATTTAAGTTTTTATGACCTTGATACAGCTTTATCTATTTCAAATACTGGTAATCAAGATGTTCAACCTACGGCATATACTAATGTATATCATCCAATTACAGATAGATATGGTTCATAGGAATCTTTTAACATTATTGATGGAAGTATTGATGGACAATATGACCAAGTAAATTGTTGGTTATGGCAGATGTTTGAAGATTCTGGAAGTTTATATTATCTACGAAATCTTTATACAAATATCTATAATGAAAGTGGTTCTGGCATAACATATAAAAATTATTATGAATATTATTGGGGACTTATTCGTACAACATTATTGAAGTCTGTTGATGATTTCATGAAGTACTTTAATGAACAAGTTGGTAATGCAGGTGAGTTACTATATAATGTTGACTATAATATTAAATACCTTGCTAAATATGATCCATCTGGTTCTGGTGGTATTAAGAGATTTGCAAATATTGGTATGTTACATGGTAAACGTTCAGATAATGTACGTGAATGGTTAGATAAACGTTTATTCTTCTTAGATTCTGTATTTGATATTAAAACAGAAACACCTGATGTTAAGTTTGAATATTTAGCAAATAGTTTGTTTACTACATATGGTGCATCTGGAGGTAATAGTAAAGTAAGTGATGAAGCATTTAACACCGACACTGGTATACAGTTAATTATGAATGTTTCTAAACCAGGTATATACCGTTTCCAAAGAGGTAATAGTTCTGGTTCATCTGATATAAAATACCGTTTCTATATTAAGAATGATGTAGATACCAAAATAAAATTACCATATTTCAAAGATTCTAATAATACATAGATTGCAGTATACGGAAGTCCAAATATACAAAAGATGGAAGGATTTGCATCATTCGTGATGTAGAACCAACATGATTTATTTGGTATGTCTTCTATTACATCATTAGACTTTGCATATCAAAAACGTTTAGACAGAACAAATGCTGTTAACCTTGCTGTATATTCATACAATGGAGAAAACTCATTAAGGCATATAGATTTAACAAATGCATAGTTTGCTGAAGTTACAGCATCTGATACTACTACAAGTGCTCTTGATCTTGATTTAAGTGCATGTAAGAAGTTATTGACTTTGAATGCAAGTAATTCATGTATAACCAGTTTAACATTACCTGAATCAGGAGTAATGCAACAATTAAATGTAACTAATTGTACTGCATTAGGTTCTATTACAATTAAGTCTCAATCTTCTATAGATAATCTTGACTTCACTGGTTGTACATCATTGAGAAATTTAGAATTACAATCTATATTAAAGTTAAGAAACTTAAATATTAGTAATTTACCAAACCTCTCACAATTAACTATTGGTTCATGTCCTGCATTAGAAAGTATTACATGTACTAATCACCAAGTATTGACATCTATTGCATTGACCAACTTACCAAAGTTAAGAAATATAGATTTATCTAATAACTTTAATCCAAATGATGTTACAGTATCAGTTAGGGAATCAGGAGCAGATGCTAATATCAATTTATCTGGTGCATCTCATTTAACTCGTTTAGATTTACATAATGTTACATGGACAGTTCCTATAGTTGTATACCATACTGCAGTAGATTCATGTTTAACTGATTTGGAATACCTTAATTTAGCAAATTCTAATATTTGTAGTTTAAAATATAGTGCTATAGAAACCAATGATCCTACTACATTATTAGATTTAACGCCAATGAAGTTTATATTAGATCATATAAATTATGCTAAAGTACCAGACTCTACAATTCAAACAGAATATTTAAATTTAAATAATAATACACGGTTAGAATATTTAAGATTTCCTAATACAAAAGATACTCCATTTGTACCTTATCCTTCTGTATATAATACAAGTGTAGATCAACGTTAGGGTTGGAGATTTATGTATAATATTAATAACAATATTAAAGGTATATATGGACATATTGCATTACAAAGTAGTACATTTAATTCATTTAGAAATATAAGCTTTAATACTGATTACAAAACATTAGTATAGAGAAATAGTACTAACATATTAGCAAGTAATGGTAATGATTATCAAGTTACCATGATTAATAGTGGTGATAAATTATGGTTTGAAGGTGAAAATGTAACTAACTTTACTATATGGGGAAGTAGTTTATATTGTACATTCTTTAGTTGTGGTGGAAGTACATTTACAATAGATGATGTATATTATGTATTTGGTAGAATGAACCCGGCATGTACAAATCAAAATATAAAAGTTGATAATTTGAGTTCAGCATTCCATGCATGTTATGGTGTTATAACAAATATTCAAAAGCCATTAAAACGACAATTATTTAAATGGTGTGGGGAAGTAGTAAGTATATCAAGATTATTCCAAGAATGTGCTGTATGCGGTCCATTATATAGTCATTCATTTAGTGGTAATAATATGAGTACACGCAATACAAGTACTATTAATTATGATGGATTATTTTCACCTCTAATTAAATGTAGAGATATGTCAAATGCATTCTATTCATTTAATACACCTGGTGCTACCACTGTTTATATAGATAGGTTCTTATTTGATTCGCCAAGTGCAACAATTAAGGATTATCAGATAACTAATATAAATTCATTATCTAATAGATTATTCACAGTAGATAATACTAATAACTATAATGGAAATAGAACTAATGTAACGAAAGGTGCAATAGTTTCATCTGAATTCTTAGAACATTGTCCATTTATAGAAAACTTAGAATCAGTTCTTAATGGTACAAATGTAATTATATATTTTGATTAGAAATATGTTGTACGAGGAAATGATAGTGTATTAAGAGTACAAAATACTAAACCTACTACAGGTGAAACTTATATAGAAGTTACTCCATTATTCTATAAACATCCTAATATAAGATATGTTAATAGCTATATGTCAGAAATTACTGGTATAGGTAAAATGATACATTACTTTGGTGGTGATAGCACAGGTATGTTAAATGATGTTACAGTATCAAATATATTAAAATTACCAAGTACTTCATTGATTTCAATATCAGCGAGTTTTACTATTTTTTAGTTTTTATCAGATAGTGAAGGTGAAGGCCGTAATATATTAAATGCATCTGGTATAACATCATAGGCATTAAATCCAACAGGTACAAAAACATTACCAATTTTTATTGATAATGATTTATTATTACCATTAACTAATTTATAGCAAATTACATATAGTGGTAATGCTGCAGTTGTAGCAAATGACTATAATGATATAGCAACATCTTATGTGTCATTCTGTGGTCCTGCCTCTCGTAAATGGTTTTTACCATTAGCATCTGAAACAAGGCCTCATATGAAGTTATTTCCATATGAAATATTTAGGAATAATAAGTAGATATATGATATACCATAGTTCTTTATGGGTATGCGATATGGAGGTGATTCAGAAGATAATGAGTTGAATATTACATTACCTATACCTTCTGGTACGGATCAAGATAATTTATATGGGCAAGATTAGAGTAAATCTATGTTTGTTGGTATGAAGAATCTTCGTGATATTGAAGGTATATTTAGAAATCTTGGATAGGGTTTAGGTGATGATTATAAAACTTCAGATTAGAGATGGCATGTAAAATTGGTACCTTATGGTTTTTATGATTGCAATATTACTAACTGTGCATATGCATTTACTGAAATACATGAAGTACATAATAATCATGATTGTTATGTTAAAACTGGAAGTATTCCATATGGTTTATTCTATTAGAAACGACAACTTAGTAGATAGGCTAAAAATGGTTATGGACCAGGTGTTGTTAATAACGGTATATTATATGGTTTGAAACAATTTGATATTAATAATTATGAAGTTGCAAATAAATCTTTAATTGTAGTAGTAAACAATGTAGTATATAAAGGTTGTAAATTATATAAGTTAAAAGGTTATAATACTTAGAATTATGAAAATTACTGGTTATTAGTTGATAATAAATGGTATTTCCGTGGTTATTCTCAAATGAGTAGTGATGCTACAGTATTGAATAATTTAAGTTATGATATTCCTGTTAATAATATCGTTACACCTGCATAGAATAAAACTACATTCTTAGCTGCACATACAGATGTAAGTTCAACTGAATATGATAAAGCAGTACAAGATTATTAGTCATTATTTACAGATGATTATGGGTGGTTCTCTACTAAACCTACTTCTTCTGACTATGAATATGATATTAGAAATTTAGGATTTACTATAGATGGTGTAAAATATGTTAGAGATGAAACCGTAGCTAATTTATCAGGAGCTTCTACTCCAAGTATTGCGCCATATAGTGTAACTAAGCCTATTATAGCTAATATGAAACATGCTATATCTAATTTCTATGGTAAGAATACTGGACCTTATAAATTAGTTAAGAAACCAGAAGACTTGAAGAAATTAAAATATATTAATGTTAATCCTGAAGTTACTAATGGTTCATTACAAGATGAAGGTACATATATTCGTGATTTATATATAGATAATCCTGATTATGATCCTATTGAATATATTTCAAAAGCATAGAATTTACAAATGTATACTATGAGTATGATAAATGTAGGTTCATAGGTAAATCCAAAATATAAATTAAAACTAATTGTAAATGCTGGTTACTCTCCTACATAGGTTAGAAAGAATGAGTCATATGATCCTTTCCAATTCATATTTAATAAGAATAGACATGATGGAAATCCATTGAATATTGATTTTATAAAACAATCTGAAATTTATAAAACTATTCAAAGATCATCTACTAAAGGACCGGATGGTAATTATACATCAGTTACTCCTATTGCAAGTAACATATTATTTGGTGGAAATGTAAGTAGTGCTTCATATACAGTATCACCTGAATTATTTGAAGATGAAAACGATAAAAAGTAGTATAAATCTACAGTAATTACAAAATCAGGTGATGAACAATGGCAAGCACCGAATGGTGATGTTGATAAGTTCTATACTACTTATTACTTATGTCCTCCAGATTATTTTACAGGTTGTACATAGGATGCAGATATTAGAAATGCATTTGAAGGAAGTTCTGGTTATTGTACAGTTGCCAATATTGTAGGTAATGTAACAGGCCAATTATATACAGGTATATCACAAGCTGGCAAGTATGGTATATATGGTAGAATTTGTCCTTGGTTATTTGACCCTGTAATAAAAACTCGTGCCTTAACTAATGTATTTAGTGGTGTTAATATTGCACCGTATACATGGTATCAAGATACTAATGATATGAATGCAGTCATATATCCAACTACATTATTTGATAAATTATCAGAACTTAGTACAGTAGATGGATTATTTTCATATACTCCAACATTCTGGCAGGTTTATATTAAAGACTTATTTAAGAATAATACCAAACTCGTTTCGGCACAATCATTGTTTGCACATATGATATATACAGAAGTACCAGATGATAATTTATTTGCAAATACATTAAGATTAGCTGATATTAGATATATGTTTGATAATTATAATTCAAGTGGGTCATTCTTAAATAAAATACCGACATGTATTGATGTAGGTAGATTACAATCATTTACTAATGTTAGTGGATTCTTATATTATCAATCTAATGCAAAAGGAGCTGTACCAGAATTCTGGAATATTCCACGTATTAAGAATAATGCAAATACACATAGCGGTACATTTAGAGGTATGCGAGCAGCAAATATTACAAACTGGTCTATACTTAGAACCTTATCAGATGACTGGTTATAGGAGATTATTCAATAATTAATTTAATTAAAAGAGTTACTTATGAAAGAGTAACTCTTTTATTTTTTAATAAATATTTAGTGATACCATATATAATTTCTACTCATATAAGATGAAACCAATTGTAACATATATAAATCCATCAACATATACTAATATTGTATATTCACGTTAGCATGATTCTGATTAGCTATTACAAAAAGAATATGCTAAATAGGGAGATATTATATTAGAAACTTCTACATTCAAAACTGGTATATTAAGAATACATAATACAAAATTCTTATTTGCTGGTCATATACAATATGATGATAATGGAAATATAGTTAGTCAAGAAAGTTATGATAATAGGTATTTAAAAGTTGTTACAAATCCAAATACAGGTAAATCTTCTATTGATGCCTCGAATGGTACATTAGATATAGATTCGGTTATATTAAAGAAAATATACTATAAAGATCCTCATGGAAATTTAATGCAATTTGGTCATAGTGAAGGAGATTCTTTTATTATTGATAATCCATTTAAAATAGAAAACTTTTATGTAAATGGAAATAATTTTAATAGTACATATTTAACTAAAACTGATATTTCTAATAATTATCAATCAAGAACAGATGCTAAAAAGGCAGTAGATGGAATAAATTAGAATATAGATAATTTAAATACTTCAGTTAATAATAAAATATTAGAAGTTTCAACATGGTTAAAGGAAAATAGAGATTCAATAGGTAATGATTTAACTGCAGTATATAATACTATTCGAGATGAAAGTACATATCTATATGATAATTCAACCGGTATATCAGTTAAAAATACACCTGTATCTGATATAAATTCCCTTAAAAAAGCAATAACAATATTATTAGAAGATAAGTATTATGTTGCACCACAAGCAGTGAGTGTAACACCACGAGTTGTACCTTCTTCATTTATTAATGGTAAAAATGAAAACATTACATTTGGCTGGACTTATAACAATTATAATTATCCAGATACATCTAAATTAATTACTAAATATGATGGTCAAATTACTAATGTAGTTTAGTATAGTGTATTAACAAGTGGTAATTCAAATAATATAGTGAAGAGACTTGAAGTTAGTACGACATTTAAAGATTCTCGTAATGTAACACCTTCACCTTATATAACTAATATGGTATGTACATGTAATACAGAATTATATTATATGGTAGATGAATCTAATACATTATCAAATACAGATATAATTAATATATTCAAAGATAATAGTAGAAGGAAAGGTATAAATCTTTCTGGTAATAAATTTGCAACTATTATTGGTAATGATAATAAACATGTATATTTTACATTGTATAATAAACCAGATGCTATTTTTTATATATATGAGTAGGGAGATGCTAAAGGCTTTGCTGGTGGTGTAGAAAAGGTTGGTCAAATAAGTTTACAATTATATGATTATCCAGTACAATATACATTATATCGTACAATATAGAAACTTAATACACGTAATAAAAATATAATCATTGAATTTCAATAAATATGGCAATTAAAGTAGGAGATATATTAAAACCACAAAATGAAACATTCCCTATTACACAATCAGAAGATGTAAAAGGTGCAATGAAATCTATAGATACTGTTACAGATTTAAGTAATATCCCAGATAATAGATTATATCCTGGTAATATATGCTATGTGAAAGAAAATGAAACATATTACATGTATTATGTAGGTGCAGCAAGACAAACCGGCTGGTATCCAATGGGCTTTTCGGAAGTCGCAGTACAAGATACAGAACCAGCATCTAAAAATATATTATGGATTGATACTACAACTGGTAGAATACCAGCAACGCAAACTCAATATGATTTAATAACTACTCAAGTTGCAGCATTACAACATCAATATGAAAAAGTTAGTGGTATAATCAATAGTGGTATTATAGCGGGAGATTATACAGTAGGTCAACACTCAACATTTACAAATCAACCTCCTCACACAGTAACAAATATTGGAATAAAATATGGTAAATTTAGTGATTTTAGAAATAACCCATTAAATTTAGTAAATGGTGAGATTATATTTGCATCTAATGAAGATGGAAGTGAATGGAAGTTGTATGTATATAAATCTAATCAATTTTATGAAATATCTGGTAATAATTCTACAACTCATGCAGCTACACCTTCTACATATGGTACTACATTATCTAAACCTGAAATTGATGTTACAGATGCATTAGCTAAACCTACTATTAAATTGAATAATGTAATAAATGAAAATCTTAAAATAACACAGGTTTATTTAGGAGGAAATACTACACATCCTGATGCTGCATATGATTATGGATTTATTGAATTATATAATACATCGGAAGATGATGAACTTGATATTACAGGTTTATACTTATTATATGTAAATGATAAAAATAAATTACAATACCATAAATTAAATGGCATTATAAAACCTAATAGTACTTATATTATAAGATTACATAAGAGTGGCATACCATCTAATATAACACATAAATTATCATCATATAATGAAGTATGGAATGATATTATAATAAGTAATAATTATGAAGAATTTAATATATTTTTATCATATCAATATGCTGAAATACCAAATAGGAAAGTAACATCTCGTATTAAGAAAGCAGCTTATATAGATAGGTTTACAGTAAAACCTAATAATAAAGTATTAAGTAATTATAATACTATTATAGATGAAAACTATGGAAAGGTATATCTAAAACAGAATACAAATAATGATGATAGTATTTGTGCATTATATCCGTATTTTATGGATAAAGCACAACTTAATCTTATAATTCCAGGTACAAGGAATATTTCAAAATTTAATGCACCATTAAGTTTAGATAATGCTAATTGGGTTAGTATTATGCCTATTAAAAATATTATACCTGATTTAGATGAACCAGCTACATATGTAATTACATGGACTATTATAGGATATTATCCATGTCGAGTAGCATATAATAATTATAATAACGTAAATGTTATTAAAACTACATATGAAAAATGGTTTTATAATAATATGTTAGTTACAACATATAGAGAATATATACAAGTAAAAGATAACATTACTTTCTCTATAGAGCAAATGCCTGAATTTAAAACCATTATTGGTTATAATATAGATATAAAGAAATTATCTGATGGTGAGTTAAAAGTATATATAGATAATACTCATTATGAATGTTCTGATAATGTTTTTGGTAATAATGTATTATTTGATTTTATAACAGAAACTCCATATGATAGCACAAATCATATTATATTCAATGTATATAATAACTATGATGATTTTACTATTAAAAATAGTTTAAATGAAAATATTATATCTTTACCTATTTTTGGATTATATATGTATAATCAAATATCTAATATTAAACGAATTACTATACCAGAAGATATAAAATATAATATATACACCGTTGCATATAGTGATACTCTTATAACTGTTATAGGAGAAGTTAATAATAATGATATAGAAAATATACAAAATCATATTAATGATATAGTAAAAAATAATCCTAATTATAAACATATAGCTATATCATATGATAAAGATAGATTAGACTTATCTAAATATGAAAAGGTCATATATTGTGAAAAGAATAAAGTTACAGAAAATATAGTAAAATAATTATGGCAAAAGTTAAAGCATACGACCCAATAAAACAAGAGTGGATTCCATGGGCAAGTAATGAAGCTGCTGGAATTATTACACGAAATCCACTATTACTATAGGAAGGAAATACAACTGGCAGTACAGATATAGAAGAAATATTATTAAGATTAAAATAGAAATTATAGAATTATGAATCTATAATTAATAATGCATCAATGACTGGTGTGGTAACAACATGGGAAGATATTCCTTCTGTATTTTGAAGTATAATATATTTCTTAGTTTACAGTACCCACCACTTGGCCTATAAAAACTGACCAATTTTTACTAAAATATTTGAGTTTTTGCTATATTTTACATATAATTTGATACTAAAAACACACAAAAATCACATGTTTTTCATAGTTATTTAAAAAACTATAAAAACATGTGATTTTTATATATGATAAATATATTTGTAATTATTTAAATTATAATTAAAATATGGCAAGAGTTCGTAAATCTACAGACATACGAAGTAATGCACTTGATAAACAAACAGAAAAGGAAAAACGATAGAAAGTATATTCAACTGAAATAATTAATAATATAATAAAAGATAAAACTGGTAAACAAGATTTAAATCCATTCTGGCATGGATAGTTGCAATATAGAGATGCCGGCATATTATTTGATTATACAGATGAAGAACGAAATGTACTTGAACATTGTAGTATGGATTGTTTATACTTTGTAAAACATTATGCAAAGTTTAAGAATGATAAAGGACATACACTTGTTAAATTACGTGATTATCAAGAACGATTAATATATTTGTATGGTTCAGAAAAATGGGATACAGTTTCTGAAACCATTGTACCTGCATATCCAAAAATTATTGTAATGTCATCTCGTTAGTCTGGTAAAACTACGACAACTGCTGCATATTTTGTATGGTTTTTAGTATTTCACCGTGATAAGACTTCATTAGTAACTGCAAATAAAGCAACTACTGGTTAGGAAATTATTAGTAAAATTAAAGATGTATTAGAAGGTTTACCATTCTTCATGAAACCTGGTATTATAAATTTAAGTTCTAATAAAATTAAATTTGAAAACGGGTCTTCACTTAAAGCTGCAGCTGCATCAAAAACACCAGCTACTGGTGATTCTATTTAGTTATTATATGTGGATGAAGCTGCTGTAATTGCACCTAATATTATAGATGAATACTGGGCTTCAATTTATCCAACTATGTCATCATTCCGCGGTGCATAGATTATAATGTCATCTACACCTCGTGGTAAGGGAAATTTATTTTACAAAATATTTTCAAAAGCTGTTCCAGCTGATATGGCAGATCCTGAAGTCATAGCAGAAACAAAATAGTTTGTATCTACTAAAGTATATTGGTGGGAAGTTCCAGGAAGGGATGAAGAATGGGAAAGAGCACAAAGAGAAGATTTAGGTGATGAAATATTTAATAGAGAATTTGGTTTATCTTTTGAATCTAATGCAACTCGTCTTGTAGGTTCTAATTATATTCAATTTATGAATAGAATTAAATAGGAATTTAAACCTATTGAATTATATGATACACCTCCAGAAATTGCAGATAAAATATTATGGTCTCCAGATTTTAATCCGGAAAGATTAACATATTATGAATTATTACATTCTGCATTTTTATTTGTAATTGATACAGCACAAGGTATAGAGGCTGGTGCATCAGGTAAAAAAGATGCAGATTATAATATTATCAATATATTCAAAATTGAATTATTATCACCAGCTCGTATAGAAAAAAATAGGGATCATTAGCATCCAATTGATATAACAGATGTAGTTAGATATAGATAGATTGGTATATATGCAGATAATCATAAAGATGAGGTATAGTGTGCAGAAGCTGCAAAATATATTGCATTTAATATATTAAAAACAGGATTTAATGATATAGATAATGTTCGTATTTTATTTGAACGAAATTTTAATGGTAGTAATTGGTTAAATCAATTTATGACACATCCAAGTTATTATGAAGCCGTAATTATAAAAACACCTAATGGCATAAATCAACCAGCAGATGGTAAAATAAAATATCAATATGGATTTAGAACTACTACTGGTAAACATGGTAAAAATTATTATTGTGAACTTGGTGAAAAGATGATGAGAAAACATCAAACCATTATTAGATAGTATAATGCAGATCCTAATATATCATCTATAACATAGCTTGAGTAGTTTGGAAAGAATAGTAAAGGAGCATATGAAGGAACACTTATACATGATGATATATCTGTAACATGCTTATTCTTATGTATAGCACCAGAACAAACAATGTTTCAAAATTGGTTATTAGATTGGTTAGAACAATAGGAACCAACTACACATACATAGATAGTACAACGAATGCTTGAAATATATGTAGAAAAAGAAGCTGCAGTTAGTGATGAATAGTTTGCAGATTTCTATAGAATGTCAGCCCGTAGTTTAGGTAAATTAACTACACCATTACAATCATATAGTGGTTTAGGATAGAATAATAGTGGTTATGGCGGAGGAAATTCAATATATCAAAATATACAAATGCAAAATTATAATAAATATAATCGATAAATAATTATATGGCACAGATAGTACATACAACCGTTATAAATTACTGCACTGAATGTCCAAATTGTATTTTACATGATCCTCATGATGGTGATATGGAAGCATATTGTAATGCAGTAAAAACAGAAACTGGTGCAACGTTTATTGCACCTATGTATAATCCAAATGATATTTTACAAATACCTTCGTGGTGTCCACTTAGAAAAGTTAAAAAATAAAAGGAAATATATTTAAAGTATTTCCTTTTATTCATTTATTGGTAAATAATTGCATCTCCTAAACATTTATCTTTATAAGTAAGAGTTATATCTAATAGGTTAGAGTCTGAACCATATCCATAGCTCATATCAGCGGTAAGTTGTAGGTTCTCTTTAATCTCGTGTTCAATAAGTTTCTTAATTTCATCAGCAAAAAATGAAATTACTTTCTCCTTGTATACATGTAAAGTTTCTTGCTCTACTTGTGCTTTAATATTAGCTAACTCTTCTTCATGCATAACTTGTTCCTTTTTAAGTTGAGCCTGAAGCTCTTCTATACGGTTTTGTAGTTGTACTACTTGTGCTTTTGTTGCCATAATTTTATTTTTTATTTGTTTTATTATTATGGTACAAAGATATAAATAAAAGTCCATAAATAAAAATTTTATGGACTTTATTTTTTAGTTGTTAACATTATTTAGCATTTCAATCAATAAATTCATTAAATGAAAGCCAACCTTTAGTAATACAAAGAATAATAAGATAACCAATTAAATCAACAATATCATTCTTTCTTAATACATCTGAATTCTTAATTCTCTTTAACTTATCATCAATTCTAATTCTAAGTCCTTCTTCAGAATTTCCTTTAAAAAACATATTAGAAGGTTCTAATGCAGAATTACCATATCTCTTATTCTTTTCCTTTAAGAACTTACTTATACTATTAAGAATATTATCAAGGTCTTTCTCAAAATTAAAATTCACAAAACTTTCATCATTATCATCAATAAGTAGTTTATCAATTGCCTCACTTATCTTGTCTGATATATTAATCTTACTCTTATCACTATCAACCCTAATTTCACCTGCTTCATAAGGTAACGGTTCATCTATTGTTTCCCATGGTAAGGGATCTATATAAGTAGTTTTACTACGATCAAACAGGTCAAAGAATGGTGCTTTAGGATAAGAGTTAGGTCCAACTGAGACCTGGTCTACTGTTAATGGTGTAATATTAGGGCGGGTTTCCATAATAGTTTCAGTAAAGTCAATAGTCTTTTTCTTATAATCCTTAGTGTTTTTAATATCTCCAATAGTAGGAATATCTGTAGTATTCATTACAAATTTAGAAAATATCGGTTCATTTTCATATTCAGGGAATGGTATAAATAATTGACCATCTTTGTCTACTTTCAATTTTGTATTCATATTATTAGTATTAACTTGTTTAAAAGGATTTTCAATTTTTTTATTATCCTTTACTGGTTCATGTGGAATATGCCTCTTTATATTTTTATCATTATTATTACTGAATTCGTTTAAATACTTTATAAAATTTATTTTATTTATAAATTTTAAGGAGGTAGGTCTATGGTAATTAATTCGAAATTTGGAAAAAATGATAAATTTAGTAATATTAGAATTTTTTCTGGAGCTCAATTGAAGTATATTGCTTTTTTATCAATGTTAGTTGATCATGTAAATAAAGCTCTGATTTATCCTATGTTGACGGGAAAAGGATTTTTGGATTTTTTAAATGATTTATT
>ENA-OWND01000436-OWND01000436.1-metagenome-genome-assembly--contig:-NODE-436-length-29265-cov-7.806470_pt1 | contig 29265 bp, 30 predicted proteins | sample MGYA00245342_ERZ651119 | MGnify/ENA primary metagenome ERZ651119 (study PRJEB26857, sample SAMEA4031756) | metagenome | biome: human; feature: oral; material: saliva | place: Philippines | collected 2014... | reverse complement strand
AAAACTTAGCCGTAAAAGCAGGTCAAGCAGGTTTTATTTCTGAAACAGGGGCTTACGTAGGTCGCATTACCAAAGCCCTCTGGGGGCAATCCCAATCTGGTGCGAAATACCTTGATTTATCGATTGAAACCGATGACGGTTTAAAAGCAGATTATTTGAATGTGTATTATACCTCAAAAAACGGTGAGCCTATTAGTTTTGGCAAGAATATGATTCAAGCCATTATGGGGTGCTTAGGTATCCAACAGCTAACCGCAGTAAATACAGGGCAAGCCATTACCGTACCTGAATTACAAAATAAACGCATCGGCTTGTTCTTGCAGAAAGTGTTACGTTTAAAACAAGATGGTAGTGATACACACACGCTTCAAATTGTCGTGCCATTTAGTGCAAACTCAGGCAAAACCTTACTTGAACACTTAGAAAACAAACCCGCTCAACGCGTGGAATGGTTGAAAGCGAATACCAAAGACAAAGACGAACGCAGCAAACAAAACGCTCCGCAAGCAAATTATCAAGCACAAAATGAATTCTACGGTAACGCACCTGCTCAACCGAACAATTCATTTGATGATGATATTCCGTTTTAAGAGTTAACCCTGATCCTTCAACATCTCAACCGCCTGAATAATTAGTTGGTTCTGAGGAATCCCACGCTCACGGCTTAATTGCTCAATATCTGCAATCACCGCAAGCGGTAATTTAAACGCTTTCAGTTTAATTCCGTGTTTTTCCTCAGAGCGTTTCACAATTTCGGTTCTTGACAATGCCATAATAAATCCTTAGTATTGATTGCGAAGAACGAGAGGGTTTCCCCTCCCGTTGAATTATCACCAAGTTAGTAGGCTGGGGAGCTTAACACTAACAAGATGATAACTAGGATAATGAACTTAATCATAACGTTATCCTCTTCACAGTTGGGTGGATTAAAGGTCGCACCCAGCTCGTTTTCAACAGTATTGCTGAAAACAGGATTATTATAGATTAGTTAACTAATTAAATCAAGAACCAATTCATTAAGCCATCGTTTTTACGGTGGCTTTTTTATTTGACAACCGCCCCTACTTCGGATTAAAATGCCCCCACTTTTAACAGAAAGTCGATAGCCACAATTAAGTTAAGTGGCTTTTTTTATATCTGGAATTTGGGAGCGGTTATGACGGAACCTTTTTTAGTGATTGATGAAAATATGAAATTACAAATCTATTTACATAATGACAAGCCAGTTCAACTCTCAAAACTCTGTGAAAGTTTAGATGGTATTTCTCGCGAATATGCACATTTTGTCAACCTCTCCAGCGAAGATTTAAATCTTGAGCCTTGCGACAGCAATATTTACGTCACGCAAATCACCAAAGGCAGTATTATTGTTGAACTTGGCACATTAGTTGCTGCAACCTACCCCATTATTCAACATAGCAACGTTATTTTTGAATTTGGCGAACGATTAGCAAAAATATTTAACTGGCTAATGGGTAATGATGAACAACCAGAAAACGTAACTACAAATCAATTGCGCCGACTTCATAGTGCCTTAGAGCCTACTGCTGTTGATCCAAAAGGCAGTATCTCAATTGGCTCAATCAACATAAACGGCGACATTCATATTCATTTTGAAGCCGACAGCGCAAAATGCAACGCCCTACAGAATCGAATCAACAAAGAAATTGCCAAGATGAAAGAACCAATTATCGGCTTTCAAAATGGCTGTGCGATGATTTGGGCGCAAACCGCCACTAATCGACACGTTGATAAAGGCATTATCGAAGCGTTCACTAGTAAACCTGTTAAAGTCACCTTTGATAACGATACGCTCAAAGAAACCATGGTTATGCGGGAACACCCTTACAAAAAAATCTTTATTGTTGATGTCATGGTAAACAGCGTAGAAGACCAAATCGTCTCTTATCATATTCAGAGATTAGTTGATGTAATCGATAAAACTGAAATTTAATTTGACAACACCGCTCATATCGGATTAGGATACCTTCACTTTCAAGCTGTCTTTTGACGGCTATTTTTGTATCTGAGAGAATAAAAAAGGGCATTACGCCCCTTTCATCTCCTTCTGAAACAACAAAATCCCCTCGGTGACAATTGCTGTTTTAGATTTGCCTGTGGCTTCAGAAAGCTCAGCAAGCAAAGCGATAATATCTTCACTCAATTTATAAGATTGAAGACGCACGCCCCGTTTTTCATCTGAACGTTTTTGGATTTCCCCAAGACTTAAGCCTGATTTTGGACGACCACGAGCCATAATACCTCTTGAAAAATATATCACTTAGCGTTATATTATGGAGACCGCAGGGGAGCGGACACTCCCCTTTGGTTAATCCCTAGTAAGCTGGCAGGCTTACTAATAATAGGATTAAGATAATGATGATTTTGTGTGAGAATTTCATCTTATCTACTCCGATAGACCGCCATCGAAAGTGGCGGTTTCTTATTTTCAGACCACCTGAAAACGAGATTATTATAGTAAATACTAATTATTTAAGCAAGCTATTTTTTAGTTTTTACTAGAATAATTTTATTTGACAACCCCCACATTGAGTAGTAATATCCACCCCATAGGTGTCGAAACCTTCAAAAACATAGCGGAAATCCGCACCCGTCAGACAAGCGGTTTTTTTTGTGTCTAAATTTTGCAGATCGTTTTCCTTACCATTAAAGCGATTTGGAAACTCAATGTCGAGAGGGCGGAGAATACAATACCCGAAAGGGGAATAATCCCAGCCGTTCTATGTTTCGGTTTTCGAACCTCTCGGCACCCTATTAAATAGGGTAAATTTCGAAAATAAAAATATAGGAGCAGACTTATGTCTAATCAAATTACTACTCAAACACTTTCTTTTCACGGTTCAGATCTTATTACTTTAAAAGTTGAAGATGTTATCTATACAGCAGTAAAACCTATCGTTGAAGCTATGGGTTTAGACTGGGGTGGACAGCAACAAAAGCTAAGTAAATCAGGCGATAAATTCAACTGTAGAGATATCTCTATGGTTGCTAAAGACGGTAAAATTCGCCAAATGCTCTGTATGCCTCTTAAAAAACTTAACGGCTGGCTATTTAGCATTAACCCTGAAAAAGTAAGAGCAGACTTGCGAGAAAAAGTAATCCAATACCAAGAAGAATGTTTTGAAGCTCTCTACAACTACTGGCACTTAGGTAAAGCCGAACGCACGATTAACCCAGAACAACAGCAAGCAATCCAAGAGGCAGTCGTGAAAGCTCATCACCGTACTGGAATGAGTTACGCAGAAATCTATCGCCAACTTAAAAGTCTGTTTAAAGTGGGCAAATACGACCAACTCAAACCCTCACAATTTGAAAATGCCATCAGCTTTCTAGCCACACTCGGTAACAGCTACGCCCCGATTGACCGAATGGATAATCTGGAGCTAACCGAACAAGAGTGGCTCGACTGGCAAAACTTCTACTATGCCGTTACAAGATTTTCCGAAAGTGTAGAAACCCTAATACACGCATTACGCTCATTCCGTAGTCATCAGCAAAACAGCGTAGAATTTAACTTGGACGTGGTTCAGCGATACATTCGCACCACCAACCCAGCCGTCAGAAAAATTAACGACCGCATCAACCGCACCAATCGCCGACCGCTTGCAATCGGACACTACAATGAATCCGCAACCTCAGTCGCAGTATTTAAATAAACCTTAAATACTCAACCGACCTCACCTGAAACAACGTGAGGCGGTTCCCTACACCCAAAATTTGAGGAACGCACCATGACCGAAAAACAACTCCGCCTACAAATCAAATGGTACTGGCACAACTTCGCCCAAACAGGCAACATCGAATACTGGTACAAAGGCTACAACGCCTTTAACCAACTCGCAAAAATGATTCTATAAACCCACGCCCTTAGTTTTAAGGGCGTTATTATTTGGAGAGAAATAATGGAACAAATAGAACGCCGATTATATAATTTAAAATCCGTTGCAAATATACTCGATGTGAGTGTGGCAACGATTTATAGACGCTTAGATAGCGATCCATTCTTCCCCAAACCTAAACTGGTTGGAGGGAAGAACTTTTGGTCGGATATTCAGATTAAAGAGTATATTGAATTTATTGAGCAAGGAGGCTATAACAATTAGCAGCACATCAATGCTCGCCCCTCTGTCGATTTTTCGACAAAATCTCCCCACCATTGCATATATTCGATCCGTTGTGGCATATACTTTGCTTTATTGTATGTGCCACGCACGGAGGAATATTCAAAATGAGCTAAACATACCTCTATTATTTCGCTATTAAACTCAGCCTCATTCATCACAGTACTAAAAATCGAACGCAATCCGTGTGCCGTTAAAATATTCTTATAACCAATCCGACTTAATGCCTTATTTGGCGTTTCTTTCGAGATAGGTTGATGAGGATTTTTCTTACTTGGAAACACAAAAGGGCTATTGTAGCGATTCAACTTTTGTAATAACTGCAATACATTTATTGCTTGCGAAGAAAGCGGTAAAGTAAAATCCTGTACCTTTCCTTGTCTGCCTTTCATTTTTTCTTTCGGGATTTCGATTAAAGCATTTTCAAGATTGACTTCTCACCATTCTAATTGCGTAATTGCACCTGCACGTCCTGCAGTTAATAGCAAAAGTTCTAATGCACAGCGTGTTTCAATTTCTAGCGTACTATCTTGTAAATCAGTAAATAATTGGGGTAATGCTTCGGGTCTAATCGTTGGATTATTTTCCGCAACTGGCTTAATAAATACCCGTCCAATGTCAGCGGTTGGGTTGTATTGAATGACTCCACGATTAATCGCATAAACCATAATCTGATTCAAATAGCCAATCATGCGATGAAGTGTATCAAGTTTCCCTTCTCTTTCTAATGGTTTTAATTTCTCAATGGCTAATGGAGCTGAAATGTCTGAGATAGGATAATGCCCTAATATTTTTAGTAAGTGACGATCTAGCCGCTTACTAATATCTTGAAATGTCACTAATTTTAATCGCCCAGTATCTACCTCATTCTGTTTGAGTAAAAGCCATTCTTTTGCCATCGCTGATAATGTGAATTTTTGTTCACTTAATGCCTGTTGCGTCTGTTGCAAGCGATAATCTTACGGATCAATATTTTTGCAAGCAACAAACGATATAAATCTCTAACTTCTCTTGCCTCTTTTAATGAAATCTCAGGAAAAGCTCCCAAGCTGATCAATGTTCGTTTTTTAGTAAAAGGCTTGTAATATTGGAAACACCAAATATTAGATCCTGTTACCCTTACTAATAGAAATAAACCACTGCCATCCGATAATGAATAATCTTTTTCTTTTGGCTTAGCATTATTGATTTCTGAATTGCTTAATGGTTTTACCGAAACCGCCATATAATCCCCTTTGGTATTAAAAAATAGGAAAAATAATAAGTGATTTTGGTATTATGTCGGCTTTTTGGTATTACAAATAGAAAAATCACTTAAAATACTTACCAAATATAATACCAAATTTATGAGATGGAATGATAGAGCTTGATAGGGATTGAGAGAGCTAAAACGGCTAATAGCTTGATTTAGCTAAATAAAAACCCTCATTTGAGAGGGTTTGATATGGTTCGAAATAAATATATGGTGCGACTAGCTGGACTCGAACCAGTGACCCCCACCATGTCAAGGTGATGCTCTAACCAACTGAGCTATAGTCGCATGAACGGCTTATATTTTATTGAAAAAGAGATTTGAATGCAAGTCTTTTCTGTTGCAAGCGGTGCTTTTTAGAGCAAATCTTGCATCCTGTTAGTTCTTAAATAGATCGCTTTATAGATCGTCAATTACCACATAGATTTTTGACACTGGGCCATGTACGCCAACAACTTTGATCAACTCAATATCTGCGGTCGCACTTGGACCAGAGATGATATTGATACAAGATGGCATACGTTCGCCTACTTGTGCTTTTTCGTGCAGAATTTGGGCTAATTGTGCCACACGTGGTAATACTTTGCTTTTACGTACAACCACCACAGAAGTGGTTGGGAGCAAGCTAGTTGAGCGTCCGTTATCTTTGGTGGCAAATAACACAATACCACCAGATTCCGCTAAACCATATTCGCCGTGGACAATACCGATGTTGGCTGCAGCGGATTTTTCGATATTCTCTTCATCTTTGCTAAAATCCCATACATAGCTGTCAAAGTTTGCTTTTACAGCATCAGTAATGCCAAGCTCTGCCAAGCGTACATCGTTATTTAACACTACACTACCACCGCCATATTTTTGGCAGACATTTAGCACCGCTTGTGCTACATCAACTTCTTTGGTTTCCACTACATCAACCAACAATACTTTAGCAAAACTTATAAATTCGTTACACAACTCTTGTTGTGAAAGGTGCGTTAAGCGGGTTGTTGGGTGATCGTTTACTGGAGCTTCCATTTGATCTGGTACGAGTTTGCGTTCACGCCCCATTTTCTCCGCTAATTTATTTAAGAAATTCTCTCTGTTTTCTAGGTTCATTTTTATGTCCTTAGTTATAATGAAAATAGATGCAAAGTTTCTCTCTCCCATAAGGGGAGAGAGCTTGGGCATCTAATTACTTACGTTTCGCAAACCACTCGCGGAAGCTTTCACCTTCAGGGGTTGGTAAATCACGTGCTTTTGTCCATTCACCTAATGCACCTGCTTGAATTGGGGCTTTACCATTGCGGATCAGTTTACCCATCAATTTGGCACCCACTTTCACGCTGGCATTCCACACAGCTGGGTGTGAGTTAGCAAAGGTGAAGCCTTTAATTTCAATTTGTTCAAGTTTCGGTGTGCGACCTTCTTCCACCAATTTCTCACGGTGTTTTAAGATAAGTTGTGCCAGTGGAATTTTCACAGGGCAAACGCTATTGCACGCATTACAAAGCGAACAAGCATAAGGTAACTCTTTGAATTCATCGTAACCACCAAGTAACGGAGATATTACCGCTCCGATTGGTCCTGGATAGATTGAACCATAGCCGTGACCACCGATTTGGCGATACGCAGGGCATGTATTCAAGCACGCTCCACAACGGATACAACGTAAAACTTCTTCAAATTCGCTTTCTAAAATTTTTGAACGACCGTTATCAACAATCACTAAGTGAAAATCTTCAGGACCATCAACTTCACCTTCTAAACGAGGGCCAGTTAACCAAGTGTTATATGCTGTTAATTTTGCACCTACCGCACTACGGCAAAGCATGGTGATTAACACGTCCACTTCTTTGAATGTTGGGGCAATACGCTCCATCCCCATTACTGCGATATGTGTTTTTGGCACTGTGGTGGCTAAACGTAAGTTACCTTCATTCGTTACCAAGCAGACAGAACCTGTTTCTGGCACAGCAAAGTTACAACCTGAAATCCCAATATCGGCTTCTAAAAAATCTTTGCGTAAGGTTTTACGCACAAAAGCGTTCATCTCTTCTGGTTGTTCACTGCCTTCATAACCTAAAACTTCATGCAATTCTTTGCGAATACGGTGGCGATCTTTGTGAATTGCAGGCACAACAATGTGAGAAGGTTTATCACCCACGATTTGTAGTAAGTATTCGCCCAAGTCGGTTTCCACCACTTTGATGCCTTCTGCTTCTAAAACGTGGTTCATACCGATTTCTTCAGTCACCATTGATTTTGATTTCACAATGGTTTTTGCCTTTTTTTCTAATGCAACTTGGCGAATATAAGCGGTCGCTTCTTCTGCAGTTTCTGCAAAAAAGACTTTCCCTCCATTTTGAGTCACTTTTTCGCTTAATTGGTAAAGGTATGCGTCTAAGTTAGCTAAAACGTGGTTACGGAATTGTTTAGAAAGCTCTCGCCATTCTTCCCAGTTGCCTAATTCGTCCACCATTTTTTGGCGGTTTGCACCGATAGTTTCTTGTGCTTTTACTACCGCTTTACGCATAATTTCGTTATTAACTTGTTGTTCTACACGTTGTTTAAACGGCAAGTGACTGGTTTGTAAATGTGACATCTTACGCATCTCCTTCTTCCTGCATTAGCACTTCTGCGATATGCATTACTTTTACGTTTTTACCTTCACGGCTTAAACGACCTGCAATGTTCATTAAGCAGCTGACATCTGCACCGACTAAATAGTCTGGCTCTACTTCTGAGATATTCACAACTTTTTCTGTTACCATTTCACCTGAAATCTCTGCCATTTTTACCGAGAATGTGCCGCCGAAACCGCAGCAAGTTTGTTGGTTGTGAATTGGCATTAACTCTAACCCTTTTACATTTTGAAGCAGGGTTAATGGCTCATTCACTACGCCTAATTTACGAGTTAAGCTACAAGATGGGTGATAAACGGCTTTGCCTGTTAAGCGTGCACCCACGTTGGTTTTGCCTAAAACATTCACAATAAAAGCGGTTAAATCGTGGAAACGATTTGCAACTTTTTCTGCACGTTTTGCCCATTCAGGTTCACCAAAACGAGTGAAATATTCTGAGTAGTTTTTGATTGCATATACGCAAGAACCCGCAGGGGCTACAATTGGATAATCATTCACTTCAAAAGTTTCAACTAATTTTTTCATTCCTGCTACGGCATCTTTTGCATATCCGCTGTTAATTGCAGGTTGTCCACAACAGCCTTGTTTTTCAAGGAAAATCACGTTACAGCCTAATTTTTCGAGCAATAACACACTGTTTTTCGCCACATTGCTTTTTATAATGTCTGCGATACAGGTTACATAAAAATTCACGTTCATTTGAATTCCCACCTAATAAATAAAAATAAGAAATAATCGTATTTAGAAAGCCATAAATGACAAAAGGAAGCAAATGCTTCCTTTTAGTGTTTTTCCTATAGCTTACGCCATAGGTTACGCATAATTAAGCCCCTTTGGGACTTTCAAGCGGTTATGTTTTAAATTTCTTACATTCAGCAAGAGGTGCTGATTTATGCTTATCCTAGGGCGAAAGCCCTAGGAAATTATCTACACATTAAAGAATAATGGAATCACCGTTAAAGCAACGATTGCTGCAATAATACCGTAGATAAACATTGGTACTACAGTTTTCTTAATGATTGCCCCCTCTTGGTTTTCGATACCTAATACAGAGTTTACTGCCACGATGTTGTTGATACACACCATATTACCCATTGCACCGCCTGCAGATTGTAATGCAAGAACAAGTGAAGCAGAGAGACCTGTAATTTCAGCTGTTGATAATTGTACACTACCGAATGTTAAATTCGAAACGGTATTTGAACCTGAGAAGAATGCACCCACTGCACCTAAATATGATGCGAAGATTGTCCAATATTCTCCTGTTGCGTGAGCAAAGCTACGACCGATGATTTTCACCATTGACTCATCGCCCCCCACTAACATTAAGTTCACCATAATTAACGCACCGATTAGAGCGATGAATGGGTTACGAACTTGTTTTAAGCTGCTTGAGAAAATACCTTTCACATTGCTTGCAGACATTGAGAACACAGGAATTGCGATTAATACTGTGATTACAAATGGAATCAACGCTGGTACATAAAGCAATTTATAGCTTGCATTCATACCTGTGCCGAAGATATTTTTCAGGCTGAAAATTAAACCTTCACTGATCTCAAAGTGACCTAATGAACCTAATTGCATACCGACCCATTCAGTTGCATTGTTCATCATTGCTTTGAATGGTAATTGTTTAACACGAGTTAAAATTAAGAAAACAATTAATAAACCTGTCGGTAACAATGCTTTTGCAACTTCTTTACCTGTTACGGCGGTGTTATCTAAAGTATTTTCTACTTTCGCTAAACCAATGCCTTTATTTGCTAAGAAGATTGATAAGAACATACCAATTGCACCACCTACTAATGATGGGAATTCGTAGTTTACTTGAGCAAGTAAGAAATAAGGTACTACGCAAGCCAATACGCTTAAGTAAATGAAAACGATATTTTGACGAATTTCTTTCCAAGTTACGATAAAACTTAACGCAATCACAGGAATGATAAATGCCGCAATCGAGTGAATCGTTGCTGTCATAGAACCAATCTCTAAGATTTTATCTTCTGGAAGGTTCAATGGACCGAAACCGAACCATGTTGGTGTACCTACTGCACCAAATGAAACTGGCACTGAGTTCATAATTAACGCAAGAATCGCCACACGAATTGGGTTAAACCCTAAACCAACTAAGATTGGTGCTGCGATAGCTGCTGGTGTACCGAAGCCACTTGCCCCTTCAATCATAAAAGCAAACGCCCAACCGATAATCATCAACTGTGCTACAGGGTTTGGGTTAATGTTACCTAACCATTTACGCAGTGTATTTGTTACGCCAGACACTTCCGAGAAGCGGTTAAAGAGAATCGCACCGAAAATAACCGTTACGGGCGTTAATACATCAACCACCGCTGATGCAATTTTTGCACTAATAATAGAAACATCAGTTGCAAAGAAGACCAAATGAATAATTAATACTACTGCTGCAATCCAAGGTAGAGCAACATAAGATGGAAGAGCATTACGTTTTACCATTAGGTAAATCAATAATACAATTGGGAAAATACTAAGAAATAGAGCCATAAGGTTCACCTACAAAAAAGAAATATTTTTTTCTGATAGCAATTGCTAGTCGGACTTGATTGTAAACAACTTATTAAATAAAGATAGGATAATGTTACAGTTTTGTGAATTAGATCACGCTTTTTAAGTTTAATTGGTTAAAAAATAGATGAAACATTTTCGAGATAATTCAAAAGAGGTAGGGATTTTTAGCCCAACTACCCAACTAAAGGCGTTTAGCGTGCTTTTTAGTATAGGTTATAAAATGAAAGTTATTCATAATAAAGAAAAGAAATTTTCAACTTGAATAAACTGAAAGTTTGTTACAATTCTTATAACAGAGTTAAATAACAACAAAGGATTTTTTATGTCTCACCTTTTTCCTAATGCACAACCTCGCACTTCTGCACCATTTCGTTTTGATATTGTTGGCAGCTTCTTACGCCCTGAAGCATTAAAACATGCTCGTCATCAATGCAGTTGTGGCGATATTTCTTGTGCGGATTTAACTCAGGTGGAAGATCACGAGATTGCAAAATTAGTTGAACAGCAAAAAGCTGTAGGTTTACACGCAATAAGCGATGGCGAATTTCGCCGTACATTCTGGCACTTAGATTTCTTGAGTGCCCTTGATGGTGTAGAAGAAGTGGATGCAGAAAAATTCTCAGTACAATTCAAACATCACAACGTTCGCCCGAAAACCTTAAAAATCGTGAATAAAATTGATTTTTCTGAATCGCATCCATTTGTAAAGCATTTCCGTTCGTTACAAAAATTAGCAGGCGATACCGAAGTGAAATTAACCATTCCTTCGCCATCAATGTTGCATTTAATTACTAACGTACGTGCAACGGATTATGTGGCGATTCCACATTACGAAAACAACAACCAACAACTTTTAGATGATATTGCAGATGCTTACATCAAGGCAATGCAAATTTTCTACCAATTAGGCTGCCGTAATCTTCAATTAGACGATACCAGTTGGGGCGAATTTTGTGCAGAAGATAAGCGTAAAGCTTACCAAGAGCGAGGCTTTGATTTAGACCAAATCGCTAAAGATTACGTGTATATGGTAAACAAAATCATTGATGCGAAACCTGCTGATCTTGCGATTACGATGCATATCTGTCGCGGTAACTTCCGTTCAACATGGTTCTCCGCAGGCGGTTATGAGCCTGTGGCGGAAACGTTGTTTGGCACTTGCCGTGTGGATGGTTTCTTCCTTGAATACGACAGTGATCGTTCGGGTGATTTTAAACCATTACGTTTTATTAAAGATCAACAAGTGGTGCTTGGTTTAGTTACATCAAAAAGCGGTGAATTAGAAAATCGTGATGAGATCATTGAACGAATTAAAGAAGCAACGCAATATGTGGATATAAACCAACTTTGCTTAAGCCCACAGTGTGGCTTTGCCTCAACTGAGGAAGGAAATATCTTGACCGAAGAACAACAATGGGCGAAACTTGCATTTATTCGAGATATCGCCCGCGATGTTTGGGGTGAGTAACCTTCACTTATTTTTAGGGCGGACGTTAGTCCGCCATTTTTATTATTTAATTGGCGGACTAACGTTCGCCCTACGTTAATATGCAACTAACCCTCCCTCCACTTAGCTTATATATCCACATTCCTTGGTGCGTACAAAAATGCCCTTACTGCGATTTTAATTCGCACGCTCAAAAAGGCATCATTCCCGAAGCTGAATACATCGAACACCTACTTGCAGATTTATCTCAAGATTTAACCGCTTACCGCGAGGCGATTGGTAATCGAAAAATCCACTCCATCTTTATTGGAGGTGGAACACCAAGTCTCTTTTCTGCAGAAGGCATTGAGCATCTATTACTCAAAATTCAACAGCAAATCCCGTTTGAAGAGGGCTTAGAAATTACACTTGAAGCCAATCCAGGTACTGCAGAAGCAGAGCGTTTTATCGGTTATGCGAAAGCAGGTGTGACCCGAATTTCAATGGGAATCCAGAGTTTCGAACCTGAAAAATTGCTGAAATTGGGACGTATTCACGACAGCCAAGAGGCAAAACAAGCGGTTAAATTTGCCCAAAATGCAGCAAACTTTGGCTTAAAGAGCTTTAATATTGACTTGATGCACGGCTTGCCAAACCAATCGGTAAAACAGGCATTGGAAGATTTAAAACAAGGCATTGCGTTAAACCCGCCACATCTTTCGTGGTATCAACTTACGATTGAGCCGAATACGATGTTCTACTACCGCCAACCCATTTTGCCTGATGATGATGAGTTGTGGGATATTTTCGAACAAGGTCATCAACTGCTGACTGAAGCAGGCTACGAGCAGTATGAAACTTCCGCTTATGCAAAAAAAGGTTACCAATGTCAGCACAACTTGAACTACTGGCGTTTTGGCGATTATTTGGCAATTGGTTGCGGTGCTCATGGTAAAATTAGTTACCCAACGGGCGAAATCTACCGCTTTAGCAAAACCAAGCACCCGAAAGGTTATATGCGAGGCGAATACCGTTATTCACAAGATCAGATTGCTCCAGAAGATCGCCCATTTGAGTTCTTTATGAACCGATTCCGTTTGCTTGAGGCTGTACCTAAAGCGGAATTTGAGCAATACACGGGGTTGTCTGCTGAGCAGGTTAAACCTAAAATGGATTGGGCATTAAGTCAAAATTACATTACCGAAACAGCAACTCACTGGCAAATTACCCTGCACGGTAAGTTATTCTTAAATGAACTGCTGGAGAAGTTTTTGGATTAATTGGCAAAAAATTTAAGAAAATAACCGCTTGTGATAAGATACAAGCGGTTTATTTATGGCTAGATTTTGCAAGTTTCTGCTTAGTCCCCCTCTTTAGAAAAGAGGGGCAGGGGGAGATTTGATTGAGGTCTATTTATTTACGAGGTTGGATTTTATTCTGCCAAATCTCCCCTACCCCTCTTTACTAAAGAGGGGATTCATTTTAGGGGCTTATTATGGAACACTAAAAAATGAACACTCTACAAGCAGGCGATTTAGCGCCACAATTTACTCTTCTTAATCAAAACGAACAGTCTGTTTCTCTTGCTCAGTTTGCGGGCAAAAAAGTCCTTGTTTATTTTTATCCTAAAGCCCTTACCCCAGGTTGTACGACTCAGGCTTGCGGATTGCGTGATAGTCGTACTGAACTTTCTGAATTGAATGTAGAAGTACTCGGTATTAGTCCCGATCTTCCAAAAAAATTGGCTCAATTTATCGAGAAAAAAGCACTTAATTTCACACTTCTTTCTGACCCTGATCACCAAGTTGCTGAGGCTTTTGGCGTATGGGGTGAGAAAAAATTTATGGGCAAAATCTATGATGGTATCCACCGCATTAGCTTTTTAGTGAACGAACAAGGCGTGATTGAAAAAGTGTTCGATAAATTCAAAACCAACAAACACCACCAAATTGTGGTCAATTACCTAAAAGGAACGAAATAATGGCACATAAAGCGATTTTTCTCGACCGCGACGGCACCATCAATATCGACCACGGTTATGTACATAAAATCGATGATTTTCAATTTATTGAAGGCGTAGGCAAAGCGTTAAAACAATTGCAAGATAAAGGTTATTTACTCGTGTTAGTGACTAACCAATCGGGCATTGCCCGCGGTTATTTCACCGAAGAACAATTTACTCAACTTACTGAATGGATGGATTGGTCATTAGACGAAGATTATGGCGTGGTGCTAGATGGCATTTATTATTGTCCACATCACCCAGAGGGAAAAGGCGAATATCGCGAAGAGTGCGATTGCCGTAAACCGAAAGCGGGAATGTTCTTGCAGGCGATAAAAGATTTGAACATTGATCCTGCAAAATCTTATATGGTGGGCGATAAATTAGAAGATCTGCTTGCTGCCGAAAATGCGGGCGTAAAAACCAAAGTGTTAGTTAAAACGGGCAAAGAAATCACCGAAGCAGGACGCGAAAAAGCCGATTTAGTGCTTGATAGTTTGGTGGATTTGGTGAGATTTGTGAAATAACCACAAGCGGTAGGATTTGCAAAATAATTTGCAGATCTTACCGCTTGTGTTTTATTGGTTATTTGTCTGTATACTATTTAACTTCGAGCAGTGATTTTTATATAACTTTCCCTCAAACTAGCAACAAAATAAATGACGGCATTCATCCAACTGTGCTTTAGTTAAACTAAACACACCTAAGCCCCCCTGCTTAAATTCGATCCAATTAAATGGTACGGTGGGATATTGTGCGATTAAGTGAATCATACTATTGCCAACTTCACAAATTAACGTGCCATCTTCCGATAAATAATCAGAAGCCTCGGATAAAATACGTTTAGTAATATCCAACCCATCTTCGCCTGAACCAAGTGCTAATTCTGGCTCAAAATGGAACTCTTCTGGCATATCATCTAAATCTTCCTGATCCACATAAGGAGGGTTGGTCACAATCAGATCGTATTTATCTTGCGGAATATTGTTAAACAGATCCGAACTCATTGGGAACACTCGCTCTGATAATTGATAGCGTTCAATATTAATTTGAGCGACATCTAACGCATCAAGCGACAAATCTACCGCATCAATCTCCGCTTCTGGGAACGTTTCTGCACAAGCGATTGCAATACAACCGCTACCAGTACAAAGATCTAGAATACGTTTAGGGTTATGGTTAATAAAGCCTGCAAATTGATCACGAATAAGTTCACCAATTGGTGAGCGAGGTACAATCACGCGTTCATCGACATAAAATTCTAAGCCACAGAACCACGCAGTGTTAATTAAATAAGCGACCGGCTTACGCGTACCTAAACGAGCTTGAATAAGTTCAACTACACGCATTTTTTCTACATCGGTTAAGCGTGATGCGTACATTGCTTCTGGCACATCTGCAGGCAAGCATAGTGCACTCAAAACAAGCTGCTGTGCTTCTTGCCAACCGTTCTCATAGCCGTGTCCGTAATAAAGATCAGAAGCATTAAAATAGCTATACGCCCAACGCATCATATCTTGAATGGTTTTTAAATCTTGCAATGCACTTGAAGCAGAAATCTCTTCAAGCAACTCTAAATTGTGTTGATACATACTATCCCCTTAAAAATAACGGGCATTATCCCTTTTTAGCTTGGATGTATCAACTTTTTTATTATGCTAAAATAGCCCCGAACAAGGAGAAAATAATGACAGAGACAGATGATTTCGCACTATTCCGTGAGGCGATTAAAGGCACAAAAAAAATCAAGCAAGATACTTTTATTCCAAGCCAACCTCCACGTAAAAAAATCAATGAACTGCGTGAAATGCAAGAACAAAAAGATACCGAATTTTTCTTTTCGGATGAATATGAACCGCTTTTGAAAGAAGAAAATGAAAAAGTTCGCTATTTGCGTGAAGATGTCGATCCTTATATTTTAAAACAGCTTCGCCGAGGTGATTTCCAACCAGAACTGTTCTTAGATCTGCATGGTTTAACCAAAGAAAAAGCGAAAAAAGAGTTAGCTGCTTTAATTTTAGCTTGCGAACGTGAACACGTTTATTGTGCGAGCATTATGACAGGGTTTGGTACTCGCACACTTAAAGATCAAATCCCTCGTTGGTTAGTCCAACATCCGAAAGTATTAGCTTTGCATCAAGCACCAAAAGAGTGGGGTGGAGATGCGGCTATTCTGATTTTAGTGGAACAACAAGAGAGTTTGGAACGTCGATTGTTTGAGCGCTAAGCGTTATTATTCCTACTTCGCATACCGCTTTTGTCTTTCTGCTAACCACTCTGATGCGGAAAGGGCGATTAAAGAAATTACAATCGCAACCGCACAAAGGCGGGCTGCGGCGAGTTCTCCATCAGGCGTTTCGATAAAGGTGAAAAGAGCTGCTGGAATCGTTTGGGTTTGATTTGGAATATTAGATACAAAAGTAATAGTTGCCCCAAATTCTCCAAGCGAACGGGCAAAACCTAATACTGCTCCAGCAATGACGCCTGAAAATGAGAGTGGAAGATTAAGCGTAAAAAACACTTTAAGTGGGCTTGCACCTAATGTTCTAGCTGCTTGTTCAAGTTTAGGATCAATTGCATCAAAGGCTTGTTTGATAGAACGCACCATCAGCGGAAATGCTATTACCGCAGAGGCTAATACCGCACCTCGCCAAGAAAAACTAAAAGAAAAACTGAACCACTCCCATAAATATTGCCCAATTGCACCACGCTTTGCCATCATAATAAGCAAGAGATAGCCAATCACCACAGGGGGTAAAACAAGCGGTAGATGCACGATGCCATTTAGCAATTGCTTGCCCCAGAATTGTTTGCGTGAAAGTATCCAAGCAATAAAAATAGCAACAGGTAGAGCAAAAAGAATCGCAATCGTGGCGACTTTAAGGCTCAAATAAATGGCATTGAGTTCGGGTTGAGAAAAGAAAAACATAGACAGTTTCGGTTGTTGCCGAGGGTATAAATACCCTCGGTTAGACATAATTCAACCTCATTGGGGTTGTAAGTTATAAATTATTGTACTGGATAAAAACCAGCTTCTTTAAATTTCGCTTGAGCTGCAGGTGTTTTTAAGAAATCGAGGAATTTTTTCGCTTCTGCTTTATCACTTACTGTTGCAGCAGGATAAACCACTTCGCCATAACTTTCATTTGGGAACGTTGCCACGATTTTTACTTTAGTTGCAGAAACTTTCGCATCAGTTGCATAAACAATCCCTAATGGAGCTTCGTTGCGTTCTACATAAGATAACGCATCACGCACATTTTTTGCTCGAACTAACTTGCTTTCTAAGCCATCCCAGAGTTTGTAATATTCCAGTGCTTTTTTTGCATATTTGCCAACTGGCACGTGTGATGGATCGCCTACAGATAAATACCCCCCTGCTAATTCCTTGTTAAAATCAACCGCTTGAATGCTTTTTGCTTGAATTTTACTTTCAATCGGTGCAATCAACACAAGATCGTTTTTCACTAAATTATGCACATTTTGGGTTTTTGCAGGTTGTTTTTCTTGAACATAATCCATCCATTTTGTATCAGCTGAAATAAATACATCCGCTGGAGCGTCTTGTTCAATTTGTTTTGCAAGCACAGAAGAAGAGGCAAACGAGAATGTAACTTTATCTTGCGGATTGGCTTTTTCAAAATCTTTGTTGATTTCTTGAAGCACGTTGGTCATTGAGGCTGCAGCAAAAACAGTAATATCTTGTGCAAAGCTAGCGGCAGAGAAAAGAGAGAGAGCACTTACAAAGCAGAGTTTTTTGAATTTCATTTTGGGTTCCTTTTGAGATGAGCACGAGAGCAACAAGCGGTAGAATTTTTCCTAATTTTAGCAAAACTCTCGTGCAATCCGTGGCAAAGAAAATTAGGAACGTAATCCTACACCTTTCTCAATCAGTGAAAAGGCAAACCAGTATAACATAATACATAACGATCCCAATACCAAAAATGTGTAAAAAATGGGCATATCACTGATACCTAAAAAGCCATAACGGAAACCATTGATCATATATACAATGGGGTTGAACTTGGACACTGCTTGCCAGAAATCAGGCAGTAATGAGATCGAATAAAATACACCGCCCAAGTATGTAAGTGGTGTTAAAACGAAAGTGGGGATTAAACCTACATCGTCAAATGTTTTCGCATACACCGCATTAATTAATCCACCTAGTGCGAAACTAATCGTTGTCAGTAAAAGCGTTGAAAAAATCATCATCCAAGAGTGGATATCAAAGGTGATAAACAACAAAGCAACCAGCATTACCAAAATGCCAGCTAGCCCACCGCGAACAACACTGCCTACGACATAACCCCAAATAATGTTATGCGTTGAAAGAGGGGAAATGAGCATCTCCTCATAAGTTTTGGTAAATTTGCTCAAGAAAAATGATGAGGCGGAATTGACATAAGAGGCTGTGATTGCGGTCATCATCACAAGTCCAGGGGCAATAAACTGCATATAGCTTACCCCGTGCATATCACCAATACGTCCACCAATTAATTGCCCGAAAATCAAGAAATAGAGCGTGGTAGTAATAACCGGTGGCACGAGTGTCTGTCTCCAAATGCGAATAACGCGTTTGCTCTCTTTAGTTGCGAGCGTAAAAAATCCAGTTAAATTCATATTAATTAGCCATTTTGAGGAAAAGTTCTTCCAAGCGGTTCGATTTATTTCGCATACTTAACACTTCCACATTTTGTGCAGTTAATTGCGTAAATAAGTTGGTTAAGCCTTGAGCACGCTGTACTTCTACTTCTAGCGTGTTTTCATCCAATAATTTATGCGGATAATGCTCAATCACAAGCGGGCTATTTTGAGGCATATTTTGCAAATCCAGCACGAAAATTTCGGTCTCCAATTTCGCCAGTAAAGACTTCATTGATGTATTTTCAATCAATTTTCCGTGCTGAATAATGCCTATATTTCGGCAGAGGTTTTCCGCTTCTTCAAGATAGTGCGTAGTAAGAATAATAGTAGTGCCTTGTTGATTGAGTTCCCGCAAAAAATCCCACAGCGAACGACGAAGCTCAATATCCACGCCCGCAGTAGGTTCATCTAAAATCAGCAATTTTGGGTTATGCATTAAAGCCCGAGCAATCATTACCCGACGTTTCATCCCACCCGACAATTCGCGAGTTAAATGCGTACGTTTTTCCCATAAATCCAATTTTTTCAGCCACATCTCTGCACGCACTTTAGCTTCTTTTAATGGAATGCCATAAAATCCCGCTTGCTGCGTGAGCACATCCACCACTTTCTCAAATTGATTGAAGTTAAACTCTTGCGGCACTAAGCCGATTTGCTGTTTGAGCTGTGTTTTTTGGGTATCTAAATCATAACCGAAGACTTTTACCGAACCACTGCTTTTATTTACGAGTGAACTAATAATGCCAATGGTCGTTGATTTGCCCGCTCCATTATGCCCAAGCAAGGCATAAAAATCGCCCTGCTCGACGGTAAGATCAATGCCCTTTACCGCTTGAACGCCCGTAGCATAGGTTTTGATAAGATTTTTGATTTCTAATGCATGCATAGTTTTTTATATGTATATATCTAGGGCTACACACCCTAGGTTAATGATAAAAGCGTACTTTATGCGTAGAACGGAAGCCCTAGGCTTTCGCTACCGCCCTAATCGTTGATTCATCCAGCTTCGCATCAAACGCTTCACGTAATAATTTCAACTTAGCATCATTCAGCAAGGCATTTCTTGCTTCTTGGGTTAAGCCTTCAAAAATAGCACGGCGAATTTCAAGCGGGGTTTTGCGTTTGGGATTATCAGCAATAGTGAGTTGATAAGTAAGCTCTTTTCCCGACAACGCATCGGCTAAACTTTGGCGTGCTTCTGGACTATCTAAATGTGCCATATTCGGTTTTAGCACTAAATGAAGCTCATGATCTTGCTTTTCTGCCAAGTAACTATTTAATGCAATCTGGCGAGTCAATCCGCCTAATTTAAGCTCATTAACCAATGCCGCCCATTCATCTTGTTGGCAAGCTAACTCAATGGTTTTTGCTACTAATTCGGGGGTACGTTCTTGTAAAATAGCTTGCTTAATATCGGAGGGTTTTGCTGTTTCTTCTTGATTTTCTAATTCGGGATTGAGCCAAGTCCAGCGATACTCTTCGTCATTGGTAACGACCGTTTGCTTCGTTTGTTTTTCGTGCTCAAGTTCGGTTTTTTCGGTTTCCGCCAAATACATAAACCGCTCTTGCAAATTCATTTTTTTGGTAGGAGCACGGTTTGGCATTGAAGGCATTACGGCGTTATTCGGTTTTTTTTTTTCGGTTTGTGCTAGCTGATCTTGTGTCTGTTGTAGCTGTTTTCTCGCTTGCATTGCCGCTAATGCAGGTGACATCGTAGGCACAGAGACTGGAGGAGTTTGAACTTGAGGAGCTACAGCTGGAGTGTAAGCGGTTGGATTTTCTTGCGGTTTTGCAAATTGTGGTGAATTTTCTACCGCTTGTGCTGTTGATGGAGCCGCTTCTTTGCTGGGTACTAAGCGTGCTTTAAGCTGAGCGATATTTTGCTCAGGTGATACTGAAGGTCTGCTTGCAGGGGGTATGTTTACCGTTTGGGTTTGCACCTGCACACGGTTAATCTCTTCCACACGTTTTGGGTGGAAGGCTAATGCACGCAAGAAAGTCATTTCCACGCCTGCACGAGGTTCTGGTGAGAATGGTAACTCTTTTTTGCCCATCAACATCATTTGATAGAAAAACTGCACATCTTCAGGTGCAATCTGTTTTGCTAACAAGTGCAATGGCGTTTCGTCGGTTTCAGGCGATTTAACCAATTGCAACAAGGCAATTTTATGCAATGTTTCTGCAACATCGCTTAATAATTGCGACCAATCGACACCTTTTTCGGCTACTTGTTGAATGATAGAAAGTATTTTTTCACCGTTAGCTTGTGAAAGTGCCATCACCAATTCAAGCGGTTGATGATCGTCAATCAAACCGAGCATTTGGCTGACTGCTTCAAGCGTAATATTGGCATTGCTGACTGCAATCGCTTGGTCTGTCAAACTTAAAGAATCACGAATACTGCCTTGAGCAGCTTTGGCTAATTTCTCAATGGCAGGCAATTCGTAAGGGATATTTTCTTGTTTTAAAATAAACTCAAGATGATCAGCGATTTGATGTTGATCTAACGCACGCAAATGGAATTGCATACAACGCGATAAAATCGTAATCGGCAATTTTTGCGGATCTGTCGTCGCGAGCAAGAATTTGACATATTCAGGCGGTTCTTCCAACGTTTTCAATAATGCATTGAAACTATGACGCGAAAGCATATGCACTTCGTCAATCAGATAAACCTTAAACCGCCCAACGGTTGGCTTATATTGTACGTTATCAAGTAGCTCGCGGGTGTCTTCTACTTTGGTGCGAGAGGCTGCATCGATCTCAATTAAGTCAATAAAACGTCCTTCTTCAATCGCTTTACAGTTCGCACACTCGCCACAAGGTGTTGCACTAATGCCCGTTTCGCAGTTTAATCCTTTCGCAAAAAGACGCGCAATTGAGGTTTTACCCACCCCGCGCGTGCCAGAGAAAAGATAAGCGTGGTGCAGGCGATTTTCACGTAATCCGTTTTCTAATGCGGATAAAACATGTTGTTGCCCCACCACTTCGGAAAAACGTTGCGGACGCCATTTGCGTGCTAAAACTTGATAACTCATTGATAATAATGACTCGATTAGTGTCCTTCGAAATTCACTAAAGTGAATGATTTAATGCCTTCTTGCTCAAGGCGTTCACGACCACCTAATTCTGGCAAGCAGATAACAAAAGCGGCGTGTTCGACTTTACCGCCTAATTTGCGGATAAGTTTTGCGGTTGCATCAATTGTACCGCCTGTTGCTAATAAATCGTCAATCACCAAAACATTATCGTTCGCATTCACAGAATCAGTGTGGATTTCAAGTGTATCTTCGCCATATTCTAATTGGTACGATTGTGAAATCACTTCACGTGGTAATTTTTTAGGCTTTCGAACTAACACAAAAGGCACGCCCAAAGCTAAAGCCACAGGAGCACCAAAGATAAAACCACGTGATTCTGTACCAACAATTTTGGTAATCCCTTTATCTTTAAATTCTTCTACAATCGCATCAATGCTTGCTTTGAAGGCTTCTGGCACTTCAAGTAACGAAGTAATATCGCGGAAAATAATGCCCGCTTTTGGATAATCAGGAATAGATTTGATAGAAGATTTGATTAAATCTAATTGGCTCATTTTTTGACCTTTTATAAATAACAAAATAACCTGAAGAATTTAGACAAAAATGGATGAAATTACAAGGAAAATTGCAATAAAGAAGCAAAAAATAACCGCTTGTAAAAATTATTCGTTATAAGCGGTTGTTTTTTCAACATAATTTGCAAATTGCCGTTACAAACACTTCACTGGTTTTGGCAAGCCCGCAAACTTTGTTGCTTGCTTAGCCGGCCCGTCGGGAAATAAACGTTGTAAATAACGACTGCTTCCCTTCTCTTCGCCAAATTTTTGCGACATTGCTTTAACTAGCATTCTAATTGCAGGTGAGGTTTTATATTCTTGATAAAACTCTCGCACCAGCTGAATAATTTCCCAATGCTCAGGCGTGAGCGTAATACCATCACGCTCCGCCATCAATGTTGCAAATGTTTCTGACCAATCATCAAGGTTTAACAAATAACCATCGTTATCTACTTGATAAAATGTGCCATTCAGCTCAATTTGTGCCATTAGTCATCATTTCCTAACACGCCAAAAATTTGTAAGAAACTCACAAAAAGATTGTAGAGTGAAACGTAAAGATCAACGGTTGCACGAATATAGTTGGTTTCACCACCTTGAATGATATTGCTGGTTGCCAGCAAAATCGCACCGCTTGAGAAAATCACAAATAAACCGCTTAATGCAAGGCTTAATGCGGGCATTGCTAAGAAAATATTTGCGATAACGCCCACTAAAACAACCACGAAAAGTGCCATCATCATCCCATTTAAGAATGACATATCTTTTTTGGTGGTTAATACGTAAGCTGAACAAGCAAAGAAAACTAATGCGGTAGCACCTAATGCTAATACAACTGCATCACCTAAGCCTGCACCAACATAGAGGTTAAGAATTGGGCCTAAGGTATAGCCTAAAAAGCCAGTTAAGGCGAATACGCTCACTAGACCTGTGGCACTATTTGCCGTTGCATTAGTTAAAAAAAGTAAGCCGTAAAAGCCTACTAATAACCCCCACCAAGGTAATGCGGGTGCGTTTGTGCTCATTGCAACAAAGGCAACAACAGAAGAAAAGACAAGTGTCATTCCCAATAATAAGTAAGTGTTACGAAGCACTTTGTGGGTGCTAATCAGTGATTCGCCACGTGCGTAGCTATGTTCTAAACGGTTTTCCATAAGTTCTCCTTCAACTTGTTTGAAAAACGAAATATTTTCTCTTATCTATGGGCAAAGAACCATAAACTAAATGCAAATTATCTATAAATTATACGAAAGTCAATCGAAATCTACAGTGAAAATATGATACACTTTCGCTAATAAATTTTCCCAACCTGCAAACATAATGAAATTAAACTTTCCAACCTATCTAACCCTTTTCCGTTTGGCTTTAATTCCACTTTTTGTAGTCGTTTTTTATTTGCCAATCACATATTCCCCCGAAATCACAACATTCATCTTTTTTATTGCATCCATTACCGACTGGTTTGATGGCTATTTGGCAAGAAAATGGAATCAAACCACTCCACTTGGTGCATTTTTAGATCCTGTTGCGGATAAAGTTTTAGTCGCAGTTGCCTTTGTTTGCGTGGTGGAATATTACCACACTTGGTGGATTACCATTCCTATCTGCATTATGATTGCTCGTGAAATTATTATTTCTGCTTTGCGTGAATGGATGGCTGAACTGGGTAAACGCACTAGCGTTGCTGTTTCTATTTGGGGAAAAATTAAAACCACTGCACAGATGCTTGCTTTAGGTGGAATGCTCTGGCGACAAAGCGATTTAATGGAAACGCTTGCGTTTATTCTACTTTATATTGCAGCTGCATTAACAATTTGGTCGATGTTGCAATATCTGAAAGCGTCCAAGGGAAATTTGTTGAAATCATAATTTTTTATTCTTTGAGAACAGACAAAAATGACTATCTTCTACTGATTCAGATAGTCATTATTCTTACTTTTACTTAAGCTGAAAGCTCATCCGCAATCTCTTCTGCTTGCTTCAACACATACTCCACCGTACCTTCTGCCTGATCAGGCGGATATTTATATTTTTGTAAGGCACGGCGAACGAGTAGGCGGATTCTTGCCCGCACAGCCTCTTTATGTTGCCAATCAATACTGACTGAGCGGCGTAAAATATCGGTAATCTCTTTTGCTAGTTTAGACAGCACTTCATCGTTCATCAATTCTTTGGCACTCTCGTTTTGAGAAAGGGCATCGTAAAACGCTAATTCTGCCATGCTTAAACCGAGTTTTTCGCCCCGCGATAAGCGTTCGGAGAAATCCCGCCCCATCTGCACAAGTGCATCAAGAATTTCCACCACGCTTAAATTGTGATTGTGATATTGCGTGAGAGCTTCTTGTAAACGTTGCTCAAAATCTTTTTGTGCGGTGAGGTTTCTGCTGGCTTTGGTTTTAATTTCCTGCTTCAAATAACGCTCCATCGCCAACACCCACAGGCTTTTAGTCTCGCTGTTTTTGATCGCTTGCAAAAATTCGTCGGAAAGCAAATTAATCTGCGTTTGTTCTTTGCCCAACAAATCAAATAAATCAATGGTACCTTCAGATACAATACTTTGATTAATTAATGCTTTAAGCTGAATTAAGCGTTCCGTTGTCCCTTTTCCGTTTTGTTCACGTTTGGCAAGCACAGCACGCACCGCATCATAAAAAGCCACTTCTTGACTATATGGTTCGATTTCAGGTAATGCCCCACATAAAGCGTAACCTTTTTTCAAGCTTCCTACCGTTTTCAAAAAGGCTTTTTTACGTGGCTCAATATCGTCTGCATTATGCCAATGTTGATCGTGTGCTTTGCCTTCGTTAGGCAGTTGGTCGAGCGTAGTAATATGGTTTGCTGCTGTCGCAATGGCTTTTAGCAATAATGCAGGTTCTCGTTCAGAAATTGCCATCTGAACATCAAATGCTTCGCCTTCAATTGGTGTCGCAAACAAAGTTCGGATAAATTCAAGCTGTTCTTTCATTTTAAAGAACACGCTTTGCACATCTTCCGCTAATTGCCCTTTGCCGGTAGAGTTGGTGTATTGCTGTGTAGCTGCTCGTAATTCTTCTGCCAAACCAACATAATCCACGATAAGTCCACCGTTTTCGCGACTTTTGTTAGCGAATACACGGTTTACTCGTGCGATGGCTTGCATTAGGTTATGCCCCTGCATCGGCTTGTCGATATACATCGTATTACAGCAAGGCGCATCAAAGCCCGTCAGCCACATATCGCGCACAATCACCACTTTCAGCGGATCGTTCGGGTCTTTAAAGCGGCGTTCCAGCGTTTGTTTTTCCTGTTTACTGTAAACGTGTTTCTGCATTTCCGGCGCATCGGAAGCAGAACCCGTCATCACAATTTTAATTGCTCCTTCGTTAATATTGTCCGAATGCCATTCAGGGCGCAGTTTGATGATTTCATTGTATAAGTCCACGCAAATCTGACGGCTGGATACCACCATCATCGCTTTGCTGTCGACGACTTCATTGCGTTTAGCAAAATGCTGCACAAAATCTGCGGCTAAATCGGCAAGACGGGCTTGCGAACCCAGCAATTTTTCCTGCAAACGCAGGGCAGGGGATTGTTCCTCTTCCAGCAAATCATCAATTTCTTTGAATAGCTCATCGTGTTCTTTTTCGTTTAAGCGGATTTGGCGCGCTTCATACACAATCGGCACAGTTGCACCATCTTCCACCGCATCTTGCAAGTCATAAATGGACACATAACGCCCAAACACATCTTGCGTGTCCTTATCTTCTAGGCTAATCGGCGTACCGGTAAAACCGATAAACGAAGCATTAGGCAGCGCATCGCGCAAATGGCGAGCATAACCTGCCTGAAATTTGCCGTTATGCAATTTTTGCGTAAAGCCATATTGGCTACGGTGTGCCTCATCGCTGATTACAATAATATTGCTGCGCTCATTTAAAACAGGGAAGCGGCTTTCTTCCTCATTTAGGGCGAATTTTTGAATTGTCGTAAAAAAAACGCCACCGACTTCATTTTGCGCGAGCAGTTGGCGCAGTTGATCGCGGTCTTCCACTTGTTGCGGTGTTTGTTTGATTAAATCTTTGCCTGAAGAAAAGGTTTGGAAAAGCTGACCGTCCAAATCGTTGCGGTCGGTAACCACCACAATGGTCGGATTTTTCAATTCAGGCTGTGCAAGCAGTTTGCCGGCATAAAACAACATGGAAATCGATTTACCCGAACCCTGCGTATGCCACATCACGCCAATGCGGCGATCGCCTTTTTCTGAAGTCGCCCAAATGGTGGAATCTACCGCTTCATTTACGCCGTAATATTGATGGTACGCTGCGATTTTTTTAATGGTTTTACCGCTGGAATCCCGCTCAAATAAGACGAAATAGCGGATATAGTCCAATAAATCTTCAGGCTTCAGCAAGCCATTGAGCAGGCTTTGCAATTCATCATCAAAATATAAGCGTGCGCTTTTATTTTTTTCATCTACCACTTTCCACGGCGTAAAGCGTTGGAAATCTGCCGAAAGCGAACCCAAACGGGCGGCAATGCCGTCTGAAATAATCAGGGCTTGGTTGTATACAAACAGCTCGGCAATTTCACCTTTATAGGTTTCAAACTGATTAAACGCCTGTAACAAATCCGCCGATTCACGCAGCGGATTTTTGAGCTCAAATACTACCAATGGCAGACCATTTACAAAGCCGATAATATCAGGAATCCGTTTGCCTCCTTTACGGCTGCGGATTTCCAGCTGATTGACGGCAACAAAGCGGTTGTTTTCCACATGCTCAAAATCCACCAAGCGCGCCATCTCGATTTTCTGCTCACCGTCAGCTTGATATTCCACCCGAACGCCATCGCGCAACAGTTTATAAAACGCCTGATTACGCACCACCAAGTCACCAATATCGCTTTTCGTCGCGGATTTCACTACCGAATCAACCGCACTTTCCGGCAGTTTTGGGTTGAGTTTACGCACTGCCGCACGCAGTTGCTCAATAAAGACTACGCCGCTCAAATCGCCACGGGCAAACTCGCCTTCATGAACAGGCAAGTCTTTACCGTAGCGATATTCCCAACCGAGGGATTGCAGGCGTTGAAGAGTGAGTTGTTCGATGTCGTTTTCGTTGAGCATAAAGTGTTCCTTTTGTGTATTTGCTGTCTTTGGGGAGCTAATGGATTAATTTCTTCGTTTATTGATACTGCCAAATCTCCCCTACCCCTCTTTGCTAAAGAGGGGAATGGTATTGAGCGTAGTTTTAGTTTAGGTGTTTTTCATGAGTAATTTTTCTATTAATTCGACCGCTTGCAGCCAACAAACCTCTGAATAAATCCCCCTCTTTAGCAAAGAGGGGGGGGAGATTTGGCAGAAGTTAATCAACCTTGTGAATAGTTAGACTTTTCTATTATTTCTATTAACTCATTATTAACTTTATTAATAATTCCAGATAAATCAGGGTAAATTGTTTCTTCGGAAATACCAAATAATTCTAAGTAATGTAAAATATCTAATCTCAAATTGTTAGAAATATAATATTTTAAAATGAGTTTTCTCTTACTATTTTCTAGTTCTTTAGCTGTTTTATTTGGCATAATTTTTTCATTATAAAAATCATTTAATATACTTTTGATATGAAAATTTATCCCCCAATAAGTAAACAATCCTTGCTGTGCCGTTAATCTACCATGATAATCCATCTTCGGCTCAACAATGTATTTATAATCTTTATCTAAATAAAGTAACCCTTCTACCAATCTATAAACACATCTATATTCTGTTTCAGTCTCCTTTTTATGGAAGGCAAAAAATAATGCGATAAGAAAAGATCTTGTCCAGTCAAGCAATGGTGTTTTTAATCCTAAATGTTGCCCCATTGCCCACAGTTCATCTTCATTTCCTTGTGAATCTCCTAGCAGTAAAAATTGCTCTTGAATTCTTCCTCTTGCGGATTTCTTAAGATTGGCTAAGTGTTTTTGAACAATTTCATTATATTGCTCTGATGTTTTTGTAGATTTAACTTCTCTTTCTAATAAGCTTTGTAATATCCAGTCAGAATTTCTCTGCCCTCTAAAAATAAGCTTATCTCTCAGACCTTTCTGCAATAAATGATCAATAACAGATCTCAATTCTGCCATTGAGTTAATTTTTATTGAATGGAATCCTGTTTCTCCGTTATTATACTTTTCTACTTTATAGCTTTGTTCACTGTGTTTTTTGCGGAGATCCCAATTTTCTATTTCCTCTAAGTTAATAACCCTGCTCATTATATTTCCCCATTTAATAATCTAGGTAATAATAAGTCCCTTGTTTTGGCTAGTCTCTTATTTTCAATAGAGTTCGATAAAACTTTTTCAAAAGTATAAAAAACCTTGTTATGGAAAATATCAATAATTTCTTTTGATGGTGTAATTATTTCTATTTTAGAGAATGTGCTTGTGTTTAAATTTAAAGTTGCACTGCCACCACTTGCCAAATCTTTGAGATATTTCGTCATTGATGGCTGTTTTAACGATAAATATAAAAACTCAGAGGTTTTTTCATCGTTTGGAATAATTGAATTAATTTGCTGGTTTGTATGAGATGGCTTAGATGTCATTGAAACCAATCCGACCGTAGCAATACAACTTACACAAATGCTTTTTGGTGGAATATATTTTTTAGATTGAGAATTTGCACCTGCTACACTCAAGTTATCTGTTGTTTGAGTAATAAATACTTGATTGTGCATATCTGGAATCTTAATAAATGGAACATCGTTACCATAAAATTCTTTGTTGGATTTTGATGGTGTTTTTCCGCAGATAATTTGACCTAAATCTGATAAGGCTTTCAAATTCCACCCCTTCGGCATTTCAACCCCATCAACTTCCACCATCTCACACGGAAACGCTTTGGCGGTTTCGGCTAATTCGGCGTAGCGTTCAGGCTGTGTTTGTGAAAGTGCGGTCAATTCTTCAGGTGTTTTTCCGCTGATTGCCTGCATGGCGGCAAGTTCCGCTTGTTCAAGACTCATGCCGTTTGAAAGGGCTTGGACTTTGGCACGCACGGGATCGAAAT
>ENA-OWND01000435-OWND01000435.1-metagenome-genome-assembly--contig:-NODE-435-length-29413-cov-15.535323_pt1 | contig 29413 bp, 28 predicted proteins | sample MGYA00245342_ERZ651119 | MGnify/ENA primary metagenome ERZ651119 (study PRJEB26857, sample SAMEA4031756) | metagenome | biome: human; feature: oral; material: saliva | place: Philippines | collected 2014... | reverse complement strand
GGGGTAGTGGTGCAAAACAGCTGACCGCTCATGCGCTGGGCTTAACCGCCTGATGTAGCGCCACAATGCCGCCAGAGAGATTCTTATAAGCCACCTGACGCCAACCGGCCGCAAGCAGCAGCTGCGCCAACGCCTCCTGGTTAGGCCAAGACAAAATCGACTCGGCCAAATAGTCGTAAGACTCGACGTTGGAAGAAAACACCCGGGCTGCCGGGGGCATTACGTGACCCAAAAACCACTTATAGCTCTCACGCACCACCGGGGTGGTGGGAGTGGAAAACTCCGCAATCACAATCCGCCCCCCGGGTTTAGTAACCCTATACATTTGGCGTAAAGCCGCCAAAGTGTCGTTTACATTGCGCAGGCCGTAAGAGATAGTGACCACGTCAAAAGCGTCGTCGGCAAAAGGTAAAGCGGTAGCATCCCCGGCCACAAACTGCAGATCAGGGTAGCGGCGCTTGCCTTCCTGCATCATGCCAATGGAGAAGTCACAGGCCACCACCTGGGCACCAGCAAGGGCATAGTCGTTAGTGGAGGTGCCCGTGCCCGCAGCCAGGTCCAAAACCTTCATGCCCGGGCCGGCGCCCACGGCGGCGCGGGTAACTGCTCGCCAAGCGCGCACTTGGAAACCGCTCATGACGTCATTGGTTAAATCGTAGCGACGGGCGACAGTGTCGAACATGCCCGCTACTTCGCGCGGGTCCTTATTTAGGCTGGCTCGTGACATGGTCTAATCATCTCAGGTTTTAGAGCTTATGAGCGCAGATTTAAGCAAGCTAAACCGCGCGTAATAAAGCATTTTACTTAGGTGTGACAATCCGTCGTAAAAACGAACTTTTGGCGTAATATTGGGAAAAGCTAGAGGTTAAGTGCGTCGTGTGCGCAGCCCCTGGCGCCTAGCTACTACAGTTTAAAGGTCAATCTCTGTGCGTAAAAGGATGGTGTTCTCGCCGTGAATCCCTATGTCTCCTTACTGGTGATGGGGGCAGTTGCGCTACTTATCGCCATTGGTGGTCTGGCAATGTCTGCCATTATCAGCCCCAACCGGCGCAACTCCACCAAGGTGCGTAACTATGAGTGCGGTGTGGATCCGACTCCTGCCAACAACGCTCACGGGCGCTTCCCAGTCAAGTTCTACCTGGTAGGTATGACCTTCATCATCTTCGACATTGAGGTCGTGTTCCTTTACCCCTGGGCCAGCTCTTTCGCAAAGCTAGGCCTGTTCGGGCTGGTAGCAGCACTTATTTTCATCGCCCTAATCACCGTTCCCTACGTCCTTGAATGGCGTCGTGGCGGCCTGGATTGGGACTGATAAGGGGATAAAAGTATGAGCCAAGAAAACCAAGCCGGTAACCCCGGATTCCTGCTAACCAGCGTTGAGACCGTGGCCGGCCTAGCTCAGTCACGGTCGCTATGGCCTGTCACCATGGGTCTGGCCTGCTGCGCTATCGAAATGATGGCCACCGCCGGCCCGCGTTTCGACCTGGCCCGCTTCGGTTGGGAAGTGTTCCGTGCCTCGCCGCGTCACGCCGACGTGATGATCGTTTCCGGACGTGTAAGCCACAAGATGGCCCCCATCGTGCGCAACGTTTACGACTCGATGCCTGAACCCAAGTGGGTTATCTCCATGGGTGCCTGCGCCTCCACCGGCGGTATGTTCAACAACTACGCCGTAGTGCAGGGCGCCGACCACATTGTGCCGGTAGACATCTACCTGCCCGGCTGCCCCCCGCGCCCCGAAATGCTGATCAACGCCATGCTGGAGCTGACCAAGCAGATCTCCAAGCGCCCGCTGCTGGGCCACCGCAAGGAGATCGCCCGCGCCGTCGAGGCTGCCGCTCTGGCTGCCACCCCCACCCACGCACAGAAAGGCCTGCTGGCATGAGTGAAGAGCTAAGTCAGGCAACCGAGGCAGTGGCTGAAGTCGACGGCGTCGCCGTACGCCCGCAGCTAGCCCTGGAAGTTATCGGCAGCGAACACGGCCTATTTGGGGCGAAAGACGCCGGTGACACCAGCGGTTTTGATGGCGCCCACAATGTAATCACCCTAGCCCCCGCAGCGGTGCGCCCCTACGGTGGCTGGTTCGACGCCGTCGTCGACGACCTAATCGAAGACCTACGCAAGGGTGGGCTGGAACCCTCCCAGGTAATCGAGAAGGTAGTTGTAGAAAACGGCGAGCTAACCATCTTCGTGGTACGTGAGCACCTGGTGGCCGTAATGCAGTACCTGCGTGACGACCCCGACCTGCGCTTTGAGCTGTGCATTGGGGTCTCGGGCGTTAACTACCCCGGCGACAAAGACCGCGAACTGCACGCCTGCTACCAGCTGATGAGCCTGACCCACGGTAGCCGTCAGCTGCGCATTGAGGTAGCTGTTCCCGACGCCGACCCGCACGTGCCCTCAGTAGTTAGCGTTTACCCCGGTAACGACTGGCACGAGCGTGAAACCTGGGACCTGATGGGCATCGTTTTTGACGGTCATCCCGGCCTCACCCGCACGGCCATGCCCGATGACTGGGTAGGCCACCCCCAACGCAAGGATTACCCGCTAGGTGGTATCCCGGTCGAATACAAGGGCGCATCCACGCCCCCCGCTGACACTCGGAGGTCTTACCGCTGATGAGCATTCACGCAACCGGTGCAGCACTAGACTCTCTGGCCGCTGACGCTCCCCAGTTCCAAACCAACGGTGGCGACTGGGATGAAGTACTAGCCCAGATTGCTGCCCGCGATGAAGAAGAACGCATGCGCGATGACCGCATCGTGCTGAACATGGGTCCCGTCCACCCCTCCACCCACGGCGTGCTGCGCCTGGTGCTAGAGGTGGAAGGTGAACATGTTACCGATGTGCGCGTAGGCACCGGATACCTACACACAGGTATCGAAAAGAACATGGAGTTCCGCACCTTCACCCAAGGCGCCACCTTCGTAACCCGTATGGATTACGTGGCCCCCTTCTTCCAGGAAGTGGCTTGGGCTCTGGCAGTGGAAAAGGCCCTGGGTATCACCGACCAGGTGCCCGAGAAGGCCTCGGTGGTGCGCGTGCTGCTCATGGAGCTAAACCGCATCGCCTCCCACCTGATCGCAGTGGGAACCGGTGGTAACGAGCTGGGTGGTACCACCTTGCTGACCATCGCCTTCCGTGGCCGTGAAAACATTTTGCGCGCCTACGAAATGATCACCGGCCTGCGCATGAACCACGCCTTTGTGCGCCCCGGCGGCCTAGCCCAAGACATTCCCGCAGGCGCGGTAGAGTTCATCCGCTCCACCCTGCCCAACATCAAGCGCGACCTGGGCGAGCTGGAAAAGCTGTGCATGGGTAACCCGATTCTGCGCGGCCGTATGATCGGCGTGGGCGAGATTGACCTAGCTGGGGCCATGGCCCTGAGCCTGACCGGCCCCTGCCTGCGGGCCACTGGCTACCCGATGGACCTGCGTAAGAGCGCCCCCTACTGCGGGTATGAAACCTACGACTTTGACGTGCCGGTTTACGACCGCTCTGACTGCTTCAACCGTATGCGCGTGCGTATGGATGAATGCTTCCAGTCCCTCAAGATTGTCTCCCAGTGCCTTGAGCGCCTAGAGCAGCTAGAGGGCGAGCCCACCATGGTGGATGACCCAGCTATTGCTTGGCCGGCCCGCATGAGCCTAGCTGCTGATGGCCAGGGCCAGTCCCTAGAGCACGTGCGTGAAATTATGGGTACCTCCATGGAGTCCCTGATCCACCACTTCAAGCTGGTCACCCAGGGTTTCCACGTGCCCGCAGGGCAGGTTTACCAGACGGTTGAGCACGCTAAGGGTCTGCTGGGTGTGCACCTAGTTTCCGACGGCGGCACTCGCCCCTACCGCGTGCACTTCAGGGATCCTTCCTTCTCTAACCTGCAGTCCATGGCCATTATGGGAGAGGGCGGCATGCTTGCCGACATCGTTCCGACTCTGGCTTCCATCGACCCCGTACTAGGAGGTGTGGACCGCTGATGAGTTATGACGAAGCAACTTTGACGCGTCTACGTGAAGAAAGCGCCCAGATCATGGGGCGTTACCCCAGCGGGCATGAGCGTAGCGCGCTGATCCCGATGCTGCACCTAATTCAGAGCTACGACGGTTACGTCTCGCCTGATGGCATCCGTTTTTGCGCTGAAACCCTGAACCTAACCACCTCCGAGGTTAGCGCTGTAGCCACCTTCTACAGCCAGTTCCGCCGTCACCCCGGCGGCCAGTACCACGTGGGTGTATGCACCAACGCACTGTGTGCGGTTATGGGTGGAGACGCGGTTTGGGACGCGGTTAGCGAGCACCTGGGCATCGGTAACGACGGCGTCACTGAAGACGGCAGCATTTCGCTAGAACGCATCGAATGCAATGCGGCCTGTGACTATGCGCCGGTAGTGATGGTCAACTGGGAGTTTTTTGACAACCAGACCCCTGCCAAGGCCATTGACCTGGTGGACAAGCTGCGTCAAGGCAAGCCGGTAGGCCCCACCCGTGGCCCCAAGCAGGTGCCCACTTTCAAGCAAAACGAGCACCTACTAGCTGGTTTTGAAGACGGCCTGGTAGATGAGGGCATCAGCGCTGGCGCCCCCAGCCTGCTAGGACAGACAATCGCCCAGGAAAAGGGCTGGAGCGCACCGAAGGAGGAAACCAAGTGAGTGACACTGCAGTGGCACAGCCCGCTTACAGTGCGCCGGGGACGCTAACGCCCATCTTGACCTCCATGTGGGGTGTGGACCGCTCTTGGACCCTGGACGTTTACCGTCGTCACGGCGGCTATGAGGGCCTAGCTAAGGCCAAGAAAATGCAGGCCAGCGAAATCGTTGAGCTGGTTAAGGCTTCCGGCCTGCGCGGCCGTGGTGGTGCAGGCTTCCCCACCGGTCTGAAGTGGTCATTCCTGCCCGCCCCTGACGGCAAACCGCGTTACCTGGTGGTTAACGCTGACGAGTCTGAGCCGGGCACCTGCAAGGACATCCCCACCATTATGGGTAACCCGCACGCCCTGATTGAGGGTGTGGCCATCACTTCGCGCGCTATCGGTTGCGACCACGCTTTCGTATACCTGCGCGGTGAGGTTAGCCAGGTTTACCGCCGCCTGCTGGCTGCGGCCCGTGAGGCTATGGAATCTGGCCTGCTAGACACGGGCTTTGGCCTGGATGGCAAGCAGCCGCTAACCATTACTGCCCACGCCGGCGCCGGCGCCTACATCTGTGGTGAAGAAACCGCGCTGCTGGACTCGCTAGAAGGCCGCCGTGGTCACCCGCGTCTCAAGCCGCCTTTCCCGGCTGTGGCCGGTCTGTACGCCCGTCCCACCGTTATCAACAACGTTGAGACCATTGCCCAGGTGCCTGGGATTTTGCGTGAAAGCGCCGCCTGGTACTCCGCCATGGGTACTGAAAAGTCCAAGGGTCACGGTATTTTCTCCGTCTCTGGACACGTACGTAACCCCGGCCAGTTTGAGGCGCCTTTCGGCATCACCATGCGCGAGCTGATCGACATGTGCGGCGGTATCCGCGAAGGTCACCAGCTCAAGTTCTGGGTGCCCGGTGGTTCCTCCACCCCCATCTTCACTGAAGATGAGCTCGATGTTCCCCTGGACTACGAGTCTGTAGGCGCCGCCGGCTCTATGCTGGGTACCCGCGCGCTACAGGTATTTGATGAGACTGTTTCGGTTGTGCGCGTAGTGACTCGCTGGACCGAGTTCTACCAGCACGAATCTTGCGGTAAGTGCACTCCTTGCCGTGAGGGTACCTACTGGATGCGCCAAATCATGCTGCGCCTAGAGGCCGGTAAGGGCCTGCCGGGTGACGTGGAAAAGCTGGAGTCGATTGCCTCTAACATCGCTGGGCGCTCCTTCTGCGCGCTAGGTGACGCCTCCGCCACCCCGGTGCTAAGCGGCATCAAGCGTTTCCGCTCTGAGTTCGAGGCTGGTTACACCACCCCGGCTTGCGAGCTCTTCCCCTACGCAGCCAGTGCAATCACGGAAAGCGGACGGTGACTTCTATGACCGACCTGGTAAATATCAAGATCGACGGCGCCTCGGTAGCCGTGCCTAAGGGTACGTTGCTCATCCGCGCCGCCGAACAGGTGGGCGTGCGCATCCCGCGTTTTTGCGACCACCCGCTGCTAAAGCCCTCAGCTAACTGCCGCCAGTGCCTGGTGGAAGTAGCTATGCCCGGGCGCGACGGCGTCGTACGTAAGATGCCCAAGCCCCAGCCCTCCTGCGCCATGACCGCCATGGAAGGCATGGAGATCGAAACCCAGGCAACCAGCCAGGTAGCTGCCAAGGCCCAGAACGGGACCATGGAGTTCCTGCTGATCAACCACCCGCTAGACTGCCCGGTCTGCGATAAGGGTGGCGAATGCCCGCTACAGAACCAAGCGCTTAAGCTCATGGAGCAGGGTGGCCAGTCCGTCACCCGCTTCACCGACGTCAAGCGCACCTTCCCCAAGCCGCTGCGTCTAACCAGCCAGATCCTGCTAGACCGTGACCGCTGCATCCTGTGCCAGCGTTGCGTGCGTTTCGCAGACCAGATCGCTGGCGACCGCTTCATTGCCCTGCAAGGACGCGGTGGCGGTCACCCCGCCGGCGAGCACTCGGGGATGTACGGCGAGCAGATTGGCCGCTTTGACGCCACTGCCCTGGACTTCTACGAGCCCGGCGACTATGCGGGCACGCAGGACATTCGCGGCGAGCACCACCTGATTCCCGACCCCACCCTGGCCGGCCCCGGTGGTCAAAGCGGCGTGCAGGACGGTCTAACCGCCGGCGCTGAGGTAGGCAACCAGGATGTAAGCGGACGTCCCTTCGCCTCCTACTTCTCTGGCAACATCATCCAGATCTGCCCCGTAGGTGCCCTCACCAGCGCCAAGTACCGTTTCCGGGCCCGCCCCATGGACCTGGTTTCCACCGACTCGGTAACCGAGCATGACGCCTCCGGCTCCGCCATCCGCGTGGACATGCGTCGCGGTGTGGTGCTGCGCCGCATGGCCGGCAACGACCCTGAGGTCAATGAAGAGTGGATCACCGACAAGGACCGCTTCGCCTTCCCGTGGGCCAGCGCTCCGGACCGCCTGACCACTCCGCTGGTACGTGAAGCTGACGGCACCCTGGTTCCCACCAGCTGGCCCGACGCTCTCGACGTCGCCGCACGCGGCCTAGCTAAGGCCATCGCCGCTGGTGGCGTGGGTTTCCTGCCCGGCGCCCGGCTGACCCTAGAAGACGCTTGGGCCTGGTCTCGCTTTGCCCGCACCGTGGCCCACACCAACGACATCGACCAGCGAGTACGCCCCGCCGGCGCTGAGGATGAAGCTTTCATCGCCGCTAACGTGGCTGGTCGTGGCCTTGGCCGCGTCACCTACACCAGCCTGGAAAGCGCCGGCACGGTGCTGCTGGTGGCGCTAGAGCCCGAAGACGAGTGTGGTTCGCTGTTCCTGCGTATACACAAGGCCGTAAACAACCGTGGCCTCAAGGTGCACACCGTGGCCCCGATTAAGAGCGCCGGTTCGGTAAAGCTACGCGCCAACATCATCAGCGCCACCCCCGGTAGCGAGGTTGCCGCTGTTAAGGCCCTGCCCGCCGAGCTAACCGAGGCCCTTAGCGCTGAGGGCGCCACCATCCTGGTGGGTGAACGCGCCGCCGAGGTGCCCGGCCTGCTTAGCGCCGTCGACGCTTTGGCTAAGCGCACCGGTGCCCGCCTGGCTTGGGTGCCGCGCCGCGCCGGTGAACGTGGTGGTATCGAGGCTGGTACCCTGCCGGGCTTGCTGCCTGGTGGTCGCCTAGTTGCCGACGACGCCGCCCGCGCCCAGGTTGAGCAGCTATGGGGCGCCCTGCCCAGTGCTGCCGGCCGCGACACTGAGGCCATCCTTAACTCTGTGCTCAGCGCCGAGGGTCTGGATGCCCTGGTAGTTGGTGGCGTTGACCTGCGCGACTTTAGCGACCCGGGACTGGCCCGCACCGCCATGAGCGAAGCTGGCTTCCTGGTACAGCTAGAGGTGCGCCGCTCAGAAATCAGCGAGCACGCCGACGTGGTCTTCCCCGTGGCCCCGCCCGTGGAAAAGAACGGCACCTTCGTTAACTGGGAAGGCCGCGTGCGTCCCTTCGGTCAGGCCCACGTTTCACGTGCCCGCACCGACCGTCAGGTACTGGCCATGCTGGCTGCAGAAATGGGATCTGACCTGCACGTAAATGACCTAACTGAGCTACACCGTGAGCTAGCCGGCCTGGGCATTAGCGCAACGCACCCTGACATGCAGCCCACCAGCGCCGTCGCCACTAGCAAGCTGGCCCCCGGGCAGGCCTACCTGGCCACCCACAAGCCCATGCTTGACGGCGGACGCCTACAGGACTTCGAAGAGCACCTGGCCGCCACCGCGCGCCGCCCGGTGGTCTACGTGGCCCGCGAACTGGCCAAGGCTAATGGCATCCACTCCGGCAGCCAGCTGCAAGTCAGCACGGAAACCGGCTCGATCACTTTGCCGGCGGTAATCGCGCCGCTAGCACCCAACACTGTTTGGCTTCCCGAATGCTCGGCCGGTTCCACCGTGCGTCAGAGCCTAGGCGGCGGCCAAGGTCTTATCGTTAATCTCTCGGAGGTGAAGTAAATGCACGCCGTCGTTATGACGCTGCCAACCGCAGCCGGGGTAACTGCGGACTTTTCTGACACCCCCTGGTGGATTACGCTGATCAAAGCCGTATTCCTAGCGGTATTTTTGATCCTGTCCGTGATTATGGCGCTGTGGGTTGAGCGTCGTGGTCTGGGCCGTATGCAGACCCGTCTAGGGCCTAACGTTAACGGTCCGCTAGGTCTGCTCCAGGCTGTTGCCGACGCAGGCAAGCTGATCATGAAGGAAGACTTCTGGCTTAAGGGCGCCGAAAAGTTCATCTACCTGCTGGCCCCCACCATTGCCGCCTTCTGTGCCTTCATGGTTTACGCGGTGATCCCCTTTGGGCCTTCGGTGAGCTTCTTCGGTCACCACACCCCGCTGCAGCTAACCGATTTCCCGGTCTCGGTGCTTTACATCCTGGCTATCACCGCCTTTGGGGTGTACGGCATTGTGCTAGGTGGTTGGTCTGCCCACTCCACCTACCCGCTGTTTGGTGCAGTGCGTAGCGCCGCCCAGGTGATCAGCTATGAGCTGGCCATGGGCCTGTCCATTGTGACCGTGTTCCTGGTTTCAGGTTCCATGTCCACCTCCGGGATTGTGGCCGCACAGACCAACCTGTGGTGGTGTGTGGGCTTGCTGCCCAGCTTCCTGATCTACGTCATCTCCATGATTGGTGAAGTTAACCGCCTGCCCTTCGACCTTCCTGAAGCTGAAGGTGAGCTGGTGGCTGGACACATGGTGGAGTACTCCTCCATGAAGTTCGCCTGGTTCTTCCTGGCCGAATACATCAACATGTTCAACGTGTCCGCCGTGTGCACCACCTTGTTCCTAGGTGGCTGGAGCGCCGGCCCGCTAACCCTGATTTGGGAAGGCGCTGACTCTGGCTGGTGGCCGGTGCTGTGGTTCATGGCCAAGATCTGGGCCTGCATGTTCTTCATGATTTGGACCCGTGGTACCTTGGTGCGTTTCCGCTACGACCAGTTCATGCGTTTTGGTTGGAAGTTCCTGATTCCGGTGGCTCTAGCCTGGTTTGTGCTGGTAGCTATTGTGCAGGGCCTGCGCGCCTTCACCGACATGGACGCACAGCAGCTGCTGCTGGGTCTAAGCGTGATCTGCGTGGTGACCATGGTGGTGCTGTTCTTCTGGCCTGAATCTAAGCCCACTGAGGAAGAGTCTGAGAGCGACTTTGACGCTTTCGCCGGTGGTTACCCGGTCCCGCCGCTACCCGGGCAGGAACTACCTGCCTCTACCCGCCACGCGGTGCCCGCCAAGTCTGCCAAGGAGGTTGAAAAGTGAGTAAAAAAGAAATTGATGCCTCCAACCACGACCAGTGGCTGCGTGATGAGCCCTCGGCGCTAGCTAAGCTGCTCTCGCCCCTGGCCGGCTATGGGGTAACTATTTCCTCCATGTTCCGTCCGGTGGAAACTGAGCGTTACCCCTTTGAAAAGCCCCGGGTTATGCCTCGCTTCCACGGCCGTCACCAGCTCAACCGTTACGACGACGGGCTGGAAAAGTGCATTGGTTGTGAACTGTGTGCTTGGGCCTGCCCGGCTGACGCGATCTACGTTGAGGCCGCCCCCAACACTCCCGAGGCGCAGTACTCTCCCGGTGAGCGTTACGGGCGCGTCTACCAGATCAACTACCTGCGCTGCATTTTGTGCGGTTTTTGCATTGAGGCTTGTCCTACCCGTGCACTAACCATGACTCACGAAATCGATGAGCTGGTAGGTGACGGTCGTGAAGGCCTGATCTACGAAAAGCAAAACCTGCTAGTTCCCTTGCCTGAAGGCGCACTAGCTGCCCCGCACCCGATGGCGCAGGGCTGCGAAGACAGTGACTACTACCGTGGCGAGGTCAGCGGCCCCACCCAAAACCAGGTGGATTGGGTACGTGCCAACCGTCCCGATGACCCCAGCCTGGCCACCGTGAAAGTCGTAAACCAGAAGGAGGCTGTGCGCTAATGGCAACTTCACTAGCCACCGCCCTTTTGCCCGCCCCACAGCTGGGCTTGGGTGAAAGCATCCTGTTTGGGGTAGTCGCCGTCATTGCAGTGGTGTGCGCCCTGGGCGTGCTCACCGCTAAGCGTGCGGTCTACGCGGCCGTAAACATGATCATGATCATGATCTGTTTGGCCACCCTTTACATTGCTAACTCTGCCCCGTTCCTGGGAGCAGTGCAGATTGTGGTCTACACCGGTGCGGTCATGATGCTTGTGCTATTCGTGATCATGCTGGTGGGTGTGGCCGCAGACGAGTCCATTGCCGACACTGTCAGTGGACACAAGCTCCTCTCCAGCCTGATGGGCTTGGGTTTGGTAATCACCCTGGTGACGGCGCTAATGCGTTCGCAGCTGGTGGGCCCGGCCAAGTTCTCAGCTGCAATTGCTGATGACTCCATTGGCTCCCTGGCCCAGGTGCTGTTCAACGACTACTCCACGGTTATGGAGCTAACCGGTCTGCTGCTAATCACCGCCGCCCTAGGCGCCCTGACCCTAACCCACCGCGAAAGCCCCAACAAGCGTCGCGGCCAGGCACAGGTTGCTAAGGACAAGCTTGAGGCCTACGCCAAGCACGGCCAGCACCCGGGTCAAAAGCCCTTCTCCGGTGTCTACGCCACCACCAACAGCGCCGCTGCCCCGGCGCTGGACGCTTCCGGCAAGCTGCTTGACGAGTCGGTTTCACGTGTACTGCGCATTCGTGGCCAGATGCTAAACACGGGCGCCCTGGTGCCTAAGGCCAACGCACCCTTCCCGGTAGAAACCGAAGCCCAGGTTGAAAACGCAGTGCACGGTCACTCCGGCATGGACGCCATGAACGGTGCTCCGGCCCCGCAGGTGAGCCAGCCTCTGGCCGCTGAAGCCGAAACTAGCGCTGACGCTGCTAAGGAGGAAAAGTGAGCCTAAGCGTTTACGTAGTCCTGGCCGTGGTGCTCTTCAGCATTGGTGCACTCACCGTGCTGCTGCGCCGCGACGTGATTATTGAACTAATGGGGGTGGAGCTGATGCTTAACTCAGCTAACCTCGCCCTGGTTACCTTCTCACGTCTGCACGGCAACCTTGATGGCCAGGTTTTCGCCTTCTTCGTGATGGTGGTTGCCGCAGCTGAAGTTGTGGTGGGGCTATCGATTATTGTGTCCATCTTTAAGACCCGCAGGAGCGCATCTGTTGATGACGTTGACCTGCTCAAGCACTGAGAGGAAAACCGGTGAACTTTACTCCTCTCGCAGTACAAGCCTCTAGCCAGGATGCACTAGCGGTACCTGCTACTGGTTTGCTCGCTTACGCCTGGCTGCTAGTTGCCGTCCCGGCCGCTAGCGCCGCCCTGTTGCTGCTGCTGGGACGCCGCAGCGACAAGTGGGGCCACTGGCTGGCTCTGGCCGCAGCTGGTTTTGACGCCTGCTTTGGCCTAACCCTGATCTGGAAGCTACTAAGCCTTCCGGCTTCCCAGCGCGTAACCGACCACCACCTGTGGCGTTGGTTCAGTGCCGGCAAGTGGGAGCTAGACCTGGGGATCCGGGTTGACCCGCTGTCACTGACCTTCGTTGGGCTAGTTACCTTCGTGGGTTTCTTGATCCACGTTTACTCCGTGGCCTACATGTCCCACGACCGCGACCGTCGTCGTTTCTTCGCCTACCTGAACCTGTTCGTGGCAGCCATGCTCACCTTGGTTCTGGGTGACAGCTACCTGGCCCTGTTCGTGGGTTGGGAAGGCGTGGGTCTGGCTTCCTACCTGCTAATTGGTTTCTGGAACACTGCCGACGCCGACGCTCCCGACGCCGTCAAGGCCACTAGCGCCAAGAACGCCGTCGCCGCCAAGAAGGCCTTCGTAATGAACCGTGTCGGTGACATGGGTCTGCTGGCCGCCATGATGGCCATGATGAGCGTGGTGGGCTCGGTTGACTTCGACGCCGTCCTGCCCGCCGCCACTACGGGTGCCGTATCCACCGGCTGGCTGACCGTTATCGGCATGTTCCTGCTGGTGGCTGCCTGTGGTAAGTCCGCACAGTTCCCCCTGCAGGCCTGGCTGGGTGACGCCATGGCCGGCCCCACCCCGGTGTCGGCCCTGATCCACGCGGCCACCATGGTTACCGCCGGTGTGTACCTAATGGTGCGCTCGGGCGCTATCTACCAGGGTGCCCCTGACGCCCAGCTGGCCGTGGCCATCATTGGTGCCATCACGCTGCTGTTTGGTGCCATTGTGGGTTGCGCCAAGGACGACATGAAGAAGGTACTGGCCGCCTCCACCATGAGCCAGATTGGTTACATGATGCTGGGCGCGGGTCTAGGCCCCATCGGCTACGCCTTCGCTATCTTCCACCTGCTCACCCACGGCTTCTTCAAGGCCCAGCTGTTCCTTGGTGCCGGTAGCGTCATGCACGCCATGAGCGACCAGGTCAACATGCGTCGCTTTGGTAACCTGCGCACCGCCATGAAGATCACCTGGATCACCATGGGTATCGGCTGGATCGCCATCCTTGGTTTGCCGCCTTTCTCCGGCTTCTTCTCCAAGGACAAGATCATTGAGGCCGCTTTCGTGGGTGAAGGTGTGCGCCCGTGGATCCTGGGTTCCATTGCCCTGATTGGCGCCGGAATTACTGCTTTCTACATGTCGCGTCTGTTCTTCATGATTTTCCACGGCAAGGCCCGCTGGACTACTGAAGCTGACCTGGAAGGCCCGGTCCACCCGCACGAGTCCAGCCCCTGGATGACCGTCCCCATGATCATCTTGTCGGTGTTCTCAGTGGGTCTAGGTGGCGCGCTCAGCTACGGTAATGCCTTTACTAATTGGCTCACCCCGGTAGTTGGCCACCACGAGCACGGCGAGCCGGTTGTGGCTGCGCCGGTAATCATGGCTGCCACCTTGATCCTGGTAGTGGCCGGTGTGGCTCTGGCTTGGGTGATGTATGTGCGTCGCCCGGTAGCCACCGTGGTTCAGCCTTCCAACGTTCTGGTTGAAGCTGCACGTCACGACCTATACCAAGACAACCTCAATGAGGCTGTGGCCATGCGCCCGGGTAAGGCCCTGGCCGATGGTGCTGACCGCTCTGACCGTTACGTCATCGACGGCGTCATTGCCGCCCTGGTGGCCACGGTTAAGGGCGCTGGTAAGGCTGTTACTGCCGCTCAAAACGGTTATGCGCGTTCCTACGCCGCTTACATGCTGGTGGGGGTTGTCGCCTTGTTGATCGCCCTCGTCGCCGCCCAAATTTGACGGGAAGATGTAAATGTACACGTCAGTAATTAACGCTTCATTCCCGGTGCTTTCCATCGCGGCGGCAGTGCCCATGCTGGGTGCGCTCCTACTGTGGTTAGTGCCTGCAACCCGCCGCCAGGCTAAGCTCCTGGGCATGGTGTTCTCGCTGGTAACCCTAGGTTTAGCTGGTCACATGCTGGCCAACTATGACTACTCGGCTACCGACAAGCTACAGTTCGCCCAGTCCGGCAGCTGGATCCCCATGTTCGGGGTGAGCTGGTCTCTGGCGCTGAGCCCCATCTCGCTGGCCATGGTGGTACTAGCCCTGGCCCTGGTGCCGCTGGTGCTTATCGCCGCTCGCTCTGACGTAAGTCAGGAGCAGCTGGGCGGTTTCACCGGACACGTACTGGCTCTGGAATCGTTCATTGTGGTGATTTTCAGCGCCCAGGACCTATTCGTCTTCTACCTGGCTTTCGAAGCCATGCTGATCCCGGTCTACTTCCTGATCGGTAACTACGGCGGCCCCCAGCGTCGTCGTGCAGCTATGAAGTTCCTGCTTTACTCGCTGGCCGGGGGACTGGTCATGCTGGTGGCGGTAGCTATCGTGGGTGTGTACGCCTACGGCAACCCCGAGGGCTTCACCTTCACCCAGATGGCTGCCACCTACAAGGAGCTAGGCCAGAGTGAACGCACCATCATGTTCATCTGCCTGCTGGTGCCGTTCATCATCAAGGCTCCCATGGTGCCGCTGCACACTTGGCTGCCTGACACCGCCGAGCAGGCCACCCCGGGTACCTCCGTGCTGCTGATCGGCGTACTGGACAAGATCGGTACCTACGGCATGATCGTGATGTGCGTACCGCTGCTGACCAGCGACATGCACTGGGTCTCGCTGACCATGATGAGCCTGGCGATTGTGGCCATTATTTACGGTGGTTTGGCTGCCATTGTGCAAGACCACCTGTACCGCCTGATTTCCTACACTTCGGTAAGCCACTTCGGTTTCATGGTGTTGGGTATCTTCGGTGGCTCGATTGCTGGTGCCAGTGGCGCCATGGTTTACATGGTGGCTCACGGCCTGTCGATCGCGGGCCTGTACCTGATCTCTGGTTTCCTGGTGCGTCGCACCGGCACCGCGCGCCTGTCCGAGATGGGCGGTATTGCCCGCGTCAGCCCGGTTATTGCCGGCACCTTCCTATTTAGCGCCCTGGCTTCAATTGCGCTGCCGGGCCTGAGCGGGTTTGTGCCCGAGTGGCTGGTGCTTACCGGTACCTTCTCAGTCTCGACGGCGGCCGGCCTGTTCGCCCTGCTGGGTGTGGTTATTGCGGCTCTGTACGCGCTGTGGCCCTACCAGAAGGTATTCACTGGTGCACCCAAGGAAAAGTACGTGGGTATCGGTGACCTGAACAAGAGTGAAAAGCTGCTGATCACCCCGCTGCTGATCGCCATGCTGGCGCTGGGTCTATTCACTGCGCCGCTAACTAACTTGCTAGCCGAACAAGCCGAGCTGATCAGTGCCTACACCGGCCAGCCCGAGCAGGTTTCGGTAGTCCTGTCCCAGGGAGGGGAAGCCAAGTGAACGAAACTGCTGCTACCGCAGCCCAATTTAACTGGGCTGCCTTGGCCCCCGCACTAGCGGTGGCGTTAACCGCAGTCCTCGGGGTGCTGGTTGAGGCCCTGGTGCCGCGCGCTTGGCGCCCCACCACTCAGCGAGTACTGGCTGTGGCCGGTGTCGCGGTGGCGATTGTGCTGGCCACGGTACGTTGGCTAGACACCCTCACCCCCACCAAAGAGGTAGTTAACCAGGTAAACGTGGGCCAGCTTGACTTAAGTTCAGTGGCTTATGGGTCTATCGCCCCGGGCCTGGTGGAGGACCGCTTCTCGCAGGCAGCCTCCCTGATCTTGCTGGTGATTGGCCTGCTCAGTGTGTTCTTGCTGGCCGATCGCACTAGTGCTCGCGACGGCGCCATTGCCGCCCAGGCCGCTGACCGTCCCGGTAGCGCTGAGGAAGCCCAGTCCCTGCACTTGGGTTGGCAGACCACTGAGGTTTACCCGCTGACTCTGCTGAGCCTAAGCGGCATGATGCTGTTTGCTAACGTAAACAACCTGGCGGCACTGTTTGTGGTGCTGGAGATTATCTCCCTGCCCCTGTACGTGCTTAGCGCCACCGCGCGCCACCGTCGCCTGCTCAGCCAGGAAGCGGCCCTGAAGTACTTCATTTTGGGTGCTTTTGCCTCCGGTTTCCTACTGTTTGGTTCCGCGCTGATTTACGGTGTTTACGGCGTGCTGGACTACAGCCTGTTAGCTAAGGGCATGACCCGCTGGGCTCAGCTGGGCGCGCCTGGCCTGCTGGTGCCGGTGGGCGTGATCTTGATTGTGGTTGGTTTGCTGTTCAAGATTGCGGCAGTGCCCTTCCACTCTTGGAGCCCGGACGTATACCAGGGTGCCCCCACCCCGGTTACCGCCTTCATGGCTAGCGGGGTTAAGGCTGCTGCCTTCTTCGCCCTGTGCCGTTTCGCTTTTACTGCTGGGCTGTACCCGCTGTTCTCTAAGGCGGCCACCAGCCAGGTGCTGTACTGGTCGCTGTGGGTGATTGCGATTGCCACCATGCTGGTAGGTACCGTCGGTGGTGTACTGCAAAAAGACATCAAGCGCATGTTGGCCTACTCGGCTATTTCTCACGCCGGCTTCATGCTGATCGCCATTATTGGGGCCCAGCCGGTTTCGCTGACTGCGATTGCCCTGTATTCGCTGGTTTACGGCCTGGCCACCATCGCCGCCTTCGGCGTGGTCAGCCTGGTGCGCCGCAGCCACAACGGCATCAGCGCTGAAGCTAACGAGATTGCCAGCTACGCCGGTTTGGGTAAGACCAACCCGATGCTGGCTGCCGCCATGGCCCTGGCACTGCTGTCCTTCGCTGGTATCCCGCTGACCGCCGGTTTTGTGGGTAAGTTCCAGCTGTTTGTCACCGCCGCCTCGGGTAACACCCTGTGGCTGGTTGTGGCCGCAGTGGTGTGCTCGGCAATCACCGCGTTCTACTATGTGCGAGTTATCTCCAACATGTTCTTCCGCAAGCCCGCCCAGGGCGTGGAGGTTGTAGTTAGCGACGGATTCGCCCTGGTAGCTATCTTCGCAGCTGTGGTTGGCACCATCTTCCTAGGCGTATACCCGCAGCCGGTTATGCACTGGCTTAGCCAGGTAGCCGTTATGCTGGTTCCGTGAGTAGCGCATTGCAGTTAGACGTTCCAGAGCTAGAGGAAATTATTGTTCCTCAGCTTGATGAGGTAGAGGCGCGGCTGATGGAGGTAGTCTCCAACGCCGACGAGACCATCAACCCGCCTACCTCACACCTAGCTGCCGCTGGTGGTAAGCGGCTGCGTCCCATGCTGGTGCTGCTTACAGCCCAGTTAGGCGACGCCGCCGCAGCTTGCTCCCAGCAGGTGCATGATGCGGCTGTGGCCGTGGAGCTAACCCATATCGCCACTTTGTACCACGACGACGTCATGGACGATGCCCCCAAGCGTCGCGGGGCGCCGTCGGCACAGATGGTGTGGGGTAACTCAGCCGCGATCTTAACCGGCGACATTCTGGTGGCACGCGCCTCCCAGATGGTGGCCGCGTTGGGGCCTGACGCGGTGCTGGCACACGCCCGTACTTTTGAGCGCCTATGCACCGGCCAGCTGCATGAGACCCTGCCGCGCCCTGAGGGCGTGGACCCGGTAGATCACTACATTCAGGTGCTAGCTGATAAGACCGGCTCGCTAATTGCCCTGTGTGGGCTTTATGGCACCATGCTTACCGGCGCGGGCGCCAAGGCTCAGCGGATTGTGGAGCTTTACGGTGAAAAGATCGGGGTGGCTTTCCAGCTTGCCGACGACGTCATCGATATTTGCTCTGACTCAGAAACCACTGGTAAAACCCCCGGCACTGACCTGCTGGAAGGGGTAGACACCATGCCGGTGCTGCTGCTGCGTCAGCGTTTGGCTTCCGGTGAGCTCGACAGCGCCGGCCAGGCCATTTTGTCGCTGCTGTCTACCGGTAACTTGCAGCGCCAGCAGGTGCTTAGCGATGTAGTGCAGCGCCTGCGCAACCACCCGGTTACTGCCGAGACCCGCGCTATGGCTGGGGCTTGGTGTGATGAGGCGGTAGCGGCCCTGGCTGATTTGGACGACGCCGTCGTCGAAGCTACCCGCACCCGCCTGGAAGCTGAGGGCTTAAGCGAGGCTGAAGTGGCCCAGGGAGTTGAAAGCGCCCGTGGCCGCGCCCAGCTGGTACGCAGAGGCCTGGAGGACTTCGCCCACCTACTGGTGGATCGCGCCGCCTGAAATACTTTGGTGTTTTAACAATTAGCACAACGGCTCACTAAAGGGCCGCGTTGACCACAAAACTACCCTCGCCAGCGGCGGGGGTAGTTTTCTTGGGGTAGCCTTAGAAGCGCTTGCTGAGGGCTGCCAGTGCGCTAACCGTGAAGCTTGCCCCTACTTCCTAATCTCCGTTTATTCTTGAGGAAAATCGTGACCGCTCTAAACGTTGCAGTGATTGGTGCTGGCCCGGCCGGCATCTACGCCTCGGACATCCTGTCTAAGTCAGGCTTGGACGTTAACATTGACCTGTTCGAGCGCCTGCCTGCACCCTACGGGCTGGTACGTTACGGCGTGGCCCCCGACCACCCGCGTATCAAGCAGATCATTGTGGCGCTATACAAGATTTTGCAGCGCGGCGACATTCGCCTGATCGGTAACGTGGAAGTTGGCCGCGACGTGAGCGTAGCTGAGCTGCACGAACACTATGACGCCATTATTTTCTCCACCGGCGCTGACACTGACGCACCCCTAAACATTCCCGGCGCTGACGCCCCTGAATGCTATGGCGGCGCTGACTTTGTTTCCTGGTACGACGGTCACCCGGACCACCCGCGCACCTGGCCGCTAGAGGCTAAGGAAGTAGCCGTGCTGGGTGTGGGTAACGTGGGCCTAGACATTTCCCGCGTGCTAGCTAAGCACGCTGAGGATCTGATGGTCACCGAAATCCCTGAGAACGTGGCCGAAATTCTTAAAACCAACCCCTGCACTGACGTGCACGTCTTTGGTCGCCGTGGCCCGGCCCAGGTTAAGTTCACCCCCCTGGAGCTGCGCGAGCTAGGTAAGCAGCGTGACGTGGATGTGCTGGTGGATGAGGCTGACTTTGAGTACGACGCCGGCAGTGAGGCTGCGCTCAAGTCCTCCAACCAGCAGCGTCAGGTAGTTAAGGCGCTTGAGGGCTACGCCATGCAGGAGCCTGAGGATCTAACCGCCTCGCACCGTATTCACATTCACCTGTTCCAGTCTCCCGCCGAGGTGCTTACCGACGACGCTGGTCACGTGGTGGGGCTGCGCACTGAGCGCACCCGTCTAACCGGTGACGGCACGGTGGAGGGCACCGGCGTGTTCACCGACTGGCCGGTGCAGGCTGTTTACCGCGCCATTGGTTACGCCTCCAGCCCGATTGAGGGTATGCCTTTTGACTCTAAGCGCCACGTGATTCCTAACGAGGGTGGCCGCGTATTGGGTGAGGACGGCAAGCCGCTGACCGGTATGTACGCCACCGGCTGGATTCGCCGTGGCCCGATTGGTTTGATTGGCTCCACCAAGTCTGACGCCCAGGAAACCATTACTAACCTGGTGGCTGACGCTAATGCTGGGCTGCTGCACGCCACCACCGACGCCGTGGGGCACGACGCCATGATTGCGCTGCTCTCTAGCCGTGACATCCCCTTCACCACCTGGGAGGGTTGGGAGCTGCTAGACGCCTACGAGCGTCAGCTAGGTGAGGACTTTGGCGAGCTGCCTAACGGCAAGACCCGTGAGCGCGTCAAGGTGGTTAACCGCCACGCCATGGCTGACATTTCGCGCGGCAAGCAGGCCCCGCAGGACCTAATCGGTCAGCCTGACACCGACCGCGTGCCCGAGCGCGTAGCCCACCGCCTACCGGCTCAGGACTGACTTCTGCCTGGCACGGGCCGGGCCCGGCGCTAGCCTAGAGGAGCTAAAAACAACGCATAAAACGGTGTTGTTTAGGCGCAGGCGCTAGCCTGGCACAATAGTGACCAAACGTGCAGGCCGCAGCTTAGCTGCGGCCTGCACGCCTGTTTAGCCTGGTTTAACGCATTAAAACCTGGTTTGGCTGGTTAAGCTGGTTTAACGCTTTAAGCTGGTTTACGCACCAACCTGGTTTAACGCTTTAGCGTTGGTTTAACGCGGGCCCTCTAGATCAGGATTAGTTAATTCAGGGGCGCTAAAACTCCTAATTTGGGCCGCCTCACTGGCAATTGGGGTGGGGCTAGTGAGCGTGTTGCCAAGATTTTCTAGGCCCTTGGCAGTGCTCAGCAGGTTCTTCTCAATTGAATTTACGGTCTTGTTATAGGTTTGCACGCTGCGGCGCAGGCTGGCGCCCAAATCATCCATATAGCGGGCCACAGTACCCAGGCGCTTATACAGGGTGGAGCCGATAGCCAGCAGCTGGCGGGCGTCGTCGTTAATAGCGTTTTGCATCCAGGCATCAGCAACCGTACGGGCCACCGCCAACAGCGAGATGGGGGTGGTTAGCAGCACCCCGTTCGCCAGGGCATATTCAAGCAGGCTGGCATCCACCTCCAAGGCGGCGCTAAGCACCGCCTCAGAAGGGATAAACATGATGGTGAACTGCGGGCCCTGGCCCAGCTGCTCAGGATAGTTACGGCGGATGAGCTCATTAATGTGTGAACGCACCGCAGCAGCGTGATCGGACAGGTAAGAGTTAGCCGCGTCCTGATCGCCTTTAGCGCTCGCATCGGCGCCGCGCAGGAAGGCATCCAGAGGGGCCTTAGCGTCAATGGCCAGGAATTCCCCACCGGGCAGCAAGATCGTGGCGTCTGGGCGCGCAGAGCCGTTAGTGGGGGAGGGGGCCGCGTTTAAAGAGCCAGCGCGGTTTTGCTTACGTAAAGTGGACACGCTTTTTTGCAGCTCAAAGTCGATGTGCTCACTCATCCCGCCCAGCTCCAGGACCCGGCGCAGCTCCATCTCACCCCACATGCCGCGCGCTGAACGTGAACGCAGCGCCGATTCCAGGGAGGCGGTGGAGGCCCGCAGGCGCTCCTGGGCAGCGTCTGAAGCCCGCAGGCGCTCAGCAATTATCGCGTTTTGTTTGGAGCGCTGCAGCTCCATTTGCTCCACCCGCAACGCCATATGCTCAAGCTGCTCGCGCACCGGCTCAAGGGCGGTGAGCACCGCGCCATCTTGGCGGGCCCGCTGCTGAGCCTCCAAAGTGCGCTGTTGTTCAGTACGCAACTGCTGCTCCAGGGCCTGTGCGCGGGCACTAGCCCCGGCGGCGTCGGCCCTAATGCGAGCCACCTCCCCGCCGTTAGCTGCCAGGCGGGCTGCGCGGGCCGTGGCTAGGGCCCAACCCAACGCAACACCAAGTGTGATACCCAACAACAAAAGAGCAATTGCGTTAACGATACTCATAATTTCCTACTATCTCAGGTCTATACCCCGCAGAAAGCCGCCATTTTTGCGCACGTAGCGACGTCGTCGTTACTAACTGAAGTAAAGCTTTATATGCGATGTGGGCTATAAGTCACGGAAAACTAGCAACATGCCATGAGCAATACATGTTACCGTTTTGTTGTAAAGCTGGATCGTAATCTTGGAGTCGTTTTGGAATACCGCGCGGGTACTGTGCAGGATCTGGATGTTTTGGCCCGCATTGGTGCGGATGCCTTCTCAGACTACCCCCTGTTTCGGCTGACAGAGCCAGAACTACGACCGGGTGTAACCTTCGACCAGTTTCACTTCGCCTTGCACCGAATGCTGGTGAAAATTTTCCTTAAGCGCGAATCTGTGCTGGTGGCTTGTGAAGACGGTAAGCCGCGTGGTTATGCGCTACTGCAAAAGCAAGAAATGCCTTTTTTGCCTTACCTACTTAACGGCGGTGTAGGCCTACTAAAGTACATCCCGCTAAAGCCGCTACTAGAATTCCTTACTCTTACCGACGCGGCTGACCAGCACGTAAAACTAAACACCCACTATGACTGGTTCCTGGAAGTTATTGCGGTGCACCCCGAACACCAGGGGCGCGGCATCGGTACCGGCATGTTGGATGTAGGTATCGCCAAGTTTGTAAAGGCCGCCGGCGGCTCTAACTACGCCTTTGTTACCAACACCGCCAAGAACGCACGTTTCTATGACCACAACGGCTGTCGTGAGCTGGCCGTAAGCCACCTGGACTACCGAGGCCAGGAAATCAACGTGTGGGCTTTCAAGAAGGAACTAGACAAGAAGAAGTCCAAGCCCGCCAAGGACGCAAAGGCCGGCGCTAAGGACGCCAAGGCTGCCAATGAGGCAAAGCCCGCCAAGAACACCGAGGAAACCAGCAAGTAATCAAAGCGGGCCGCAAACCCGCTAAACTAGGCGCGTGGCTCTAACTATCGGAATTGTGGGACTGCCCAACGTAGGCAAGTCCACCCTGTTCAATGCGCTTACCCGCGCAACCGTCCTGGCGGCTAACTACCCCTTTGCGACCATCGAACCCAACGTGGGTATCGTGCCGCTTCCCGACGCGCGCTTGGATAAACTGGCGCAGATTTTCGGTAGTGAGCGCATTTTGCCCGCTACGGTGTCTTTCGTTGACATTGCTGGGATTGTGCGCGGGGCTAGCGAAGGTGAAGGCCTGGGCAACCAGTTCCTGGCTAACATTCGTGAAGCTGACGCGATCTGCATGGTCACCCGCGCTTTCGACGACCCGGACGTGGTGCACGTAGACGGCAAGGTTGAACCGTCGTCAGACATCGAAACTATTTCCACCGAGCTGGTGCTGGCTGACATTCAGACCCTGGAAAAGGCCATCCCGCGCCTGGAGAAGGAAGTGCGCGGTAAGAAGACCGATCCCGCCGTGCTGCAAACCGCTAAGGACGCTTTGAAGGTGCTTGAAGAAGGCACCATGCTTTCGGCCGGCGCTAAGGCAGCCGGGCTGGATACAGACATTTTGCTTACCTTCCAGCTGATGACCACTAAGCCGTTCATTTACGTTTTCAACATGGACGACGCCGGCATGCACGATGAGGCCAAGCAGGCTCAGCTGCGTGAACTGGTCTCTCCCGCCGAGGCCATCTTCCTAGACGCCCAGTTTGAAAGTGAACTGGTGGAGCTAGAGCCGGCCGAGGCCGCCGAAATGCTAGCCGACAACGGCCAGGCCGAGTCTGGTCTAGACCAGCTGGCTCGCGTGGGCTTTAAGACCCTGGGCCTGCAAACCTACCTGACCGCTGGCCCCAAGGAGGCGCGCGCCTGGACTATCCACCAGGGCTGGACCGCCCCACAGGCTGCCGGCGTGATCCACACCGACTTTGAGCGCGGCTTCATTAAGGCTGAGATTGTCTCCTTTGACGACTTGGTGGAGTACGGCTCTGTAGCTGAGGCCCGCGCCCACGGCAAGGTGCGCATGGAAGGCAAAGACTACGTTATGGCCGACGGCGACGTAGTGGAGTTCAGGTTTAATGTTTAATCATTTCTGAACGAGGCAGTGGCCGGGTCGCGCGAGGGCGTGGCCCGGCTTCGTCGTATCCGGGTTCTTGCGGGTGGGGAGGCGCGAGCTCCCGAAGGTACTGTGCATCACAAAATTCAACAGTCGTTGAGTTTCTCGTGGGGGTGAGCGTATCTTTAATTCAACACGTATTGAATTGAGGTGTGATGACAACAGGCAAGGCGAAGATTGGGCGCCCGTCGGGCAACTCCGACACGCGAGCCCGACTCATAGAAGCAGCTCGAACCCTCTTTCAGGAGAGGGGCTACGACGCGACATCGGTACGCGCGATCGCCGGAGCGGCCGGGGTGGACGCCGCGATGATCAACCACTACTTCGGTGGCAAAGAAGGGTTGTTCCAGGAGGCAATGGATCTGCCGGTGTCTCCCGCCAAGACCTTCCGCACAGTACTGGACGGGATCACTCCCGCGAATATTCCCGCTCGCATCGCGGCTCAATATGTTGAGGTCTGGGAAGGAGAAGACAGTGGACCGGCCATGATCGCGCTCCTGCGCCGCGCGATCTCGGACCCCGACCAGGTGCAGGTGCTGCGTTCGCGCATGACGGAAGGGCTCTTGCTTCCGATCGCGGAGGTACTCAGTAGTGACCATCCGGATGATGCCCAGCTGCGCGTAGCGGTGATCGTGAGTCAGCTCTTCGGCATGATGGTCGCCCGCCATATTCTGCGGCTCCCTCCGCTCGCGGACCTCTCGGTCGAGCAGATGCGCCTCGTGATCGAGCAGGCGATCACCAGCATCGTGAACGCCGATCCGTCCACGTCTCACCCAATGTCAGAAACGAAGAATCAAGGAAAACAGTCATGAAACACGGAGCCTCCCCTGCCATCCTCACCGATGGCCTCGTGAAGAAGTTCGGTCACTTTACCGCCCTGGATGGGCTCGACCTGTGCGTGTCGCAGGGAGAGGTACACGGATTCCTCGGACCCAACGGTGCCGGTAAATCCACCACGATCCGCGTCCTGCTGGGCCTCCTGCGCGCGAACAGCGGTCACGTCGAGCTGCTCGGCGGCGACCCGTGGCGCGACGTCGTTGAGCTCCACCGTCGAATCGCCTACGTTCCCGGCGACGTCACCCTGTGGCCGGGCCTGTCGGGCGGGGAGGCCATCGACCTGCTCGGCAACCTGCGCGGAGGCCTCGACCCGGTACGCCGCGAGGAATTGCTCGAGCGCTTCGAGTTGGACCCCACCAAGCGAGGGCGCCAGTACAGCAAGGGCAACCGCCAGAAAGTCGCAATCGTGGCGGCGCTCGCATCGAACGCGGAACTGCTGATCCTCGACGAGCCCACGAGCGGGCTCGACCCGCTCATGGAAGCCGTCTTCCAGGATGAGGTCGCCAAGGAAAAGGAGAAAGGCCGCACGGTCCTGCTGAGCAGCCACATTCTCACCGAGGTAGAGAACCTGGCCGACCGGGTCAGCATTATCCGACGCGGACGCATCGTCCAGACCGGAACTCTCGACGAACTCCGAGGCCAGTCCTTGGTGCATCTGTCCGTCGTCCTCGCCGATCCGCCCGCCGATGTGGCCGAGCTGCCGATGCTGCGGGACGCCCACCTGGACGGACACGGTCGACTGCAGGCAAGCCTCGACCCCGATCGCGTGGGGGATGCCATGGCCGCCCTGGCCCCCCTCGGCATGTCCTCCCTGAGTGTTGCGCCCGCCTCCCTGGAGGAACTGTTCCTGAACCAGTACGAGCAGAAGGACAAGTGATGCACAGCCCGCTTACGGGATCTATCCCGCTCTTTCGCGTGACGTTGCGACACAACGCCCGAACAATCATGCCGTGGGTCGTCCTCATCTCCGTCCTGTCGGCCTCCTCGATCCTTGCCTATCGCCTGATATTCCCCGACGTCGCCGACCGTGCCGTGCTAGCAGCAGCCCTCGGCTCGAATCCCGCGCTCGACCTCGTCTTCGGCCGCGCGCGTGACCTCATGAGCGAAGACGGCTTCAACGCATGGAGGGCCGGGCAGCTCGGTTCCCTCTTCTCCGGTCTCATGGCGATCCTGATCGTCGTCAACAACAGCCGCGCCGACGAGGATTCCGGGCAGGCCGAACTGATCGCCTCGGGCGTCATCGCTCGCCAGGCGCGACTCGTCGTCGCGCTCGCGGTCGCCTCCATTGCGGCCGTGGCACTGGGCGTGGTCTGCTTCGCGTTGACCTGGGCGTGCGGGGGAGGGGTACAGGCGACCTTCGTCCTGTCCTCCAGCTTCGTGGGCACAGCGTTGGTGTTCGCCGGTGTTGCCGCCGTCGCCGCGCAGATCGGGTCGGATGCGCACGTGGCGTCGAGCCTGTCGATCGGAACCCTGGGGGTCCTCTACGTTGCCCGAGGCTACCTGGATTCCAGCCAGGCCCCCGCGTGGACGCAGTGGCTCACTCCGTTCGGGTGGGTCGAGCGGATGGGCCCCTCCGTCGATAACGACCTTTTGCCGCTGCTGGCCAGCCTAGCCCTGTTCGTTGTACTCGTCGCCCTCGCCCTGGTTTTGCAGCAGCACCGCGACTTCGGGCAGGGAATGGTCGTACCTCGTCCCGGCCCGGCGCGCGCCCCCAGAATGGGGATTCTCGCGCTGACGTGGCGCCTCCATCGAGGCGCACTCGTTACCTGGATGGTGGCTTTTGCACTCCTCGGCGCGGTCTTTGGGAACCTTTCCACCAGCATCGGCGATGTGTTCGCGGATAATCCGGCGCTTGCCCAGATGCTCGCGTCGGGTGCGACGACCAGGGCGCAGCTGTCGTTCGGCTTCGTCGCCACGATTCTGCAGATCGTCGGCATCGTGACGGCCATCATGGGGGCCCAGGTAATGATGCGCGTGCACGCGGAGGAGGTCGACTATCGCGTCGAGCCTCTCCTGGCCGGTTCGCTGCGCAGGAGATCCTACTTTGCCTCCAACGTGCTCCTCGCGCTGGCCGCCGACGCGCTGGCGCTGGTGGTCGCGGGTTCCGTCCTCGGTCTCGTTGCCTCGCACGGCGGTGCGCCGGTCGAGTTCGTCGACGTGCTGGCGCAGGCCTGCGCGACGATCCCCGCCGTGTGGACGCTTACGGCAGTGAGCGTCGCGGTCATCGGGGCGCGTCCCCGGGTGCGTCTGGCCGGCTGGATGGTCATCGTCGCCACGTTCGGGATCACCCTCCTAGGTCCGACGTTCAAGTTCCCCGATTGGGCGCTGGGAATCAGCCCCCTTCATCACGTGCCGACGGTTATTGCCGATAGCCCGAACTGGTGGGCGCTCGGGGCGTTGGTCCTTGTGGCGTGCTGCTTCGTCGTGATCGGATTCGTCGGTTTCCGCCGCCGCGACATCGAGTAGGACGAGGCAGGGCGCGCGATCGCGTCCGTGAACGAGGCAGTGGCCGGGTCGCGCTAGGGCGTGGCCCGGCTTTGCTGTTGTGGTGTATTCGGGGGTATCCAGTCGACGCTCTTATTTTTCCTGTTTGACAAAAGTGATGGCGTCCCTGTAAACCGTTCATGAATGGCCTGACATGGTGCCCCGGTTTCGGTAGCCTGCGGCGCGTGCTGTCTAGCGGGATCGATGGTGACCTTGTCGGGTTTGGAACAGATGTCGAGGAGGACGGTAGATGGACGTGGGGTCACTTGCGGACTGGGTGGGAGCCGTCGGTGGTCTCCTAGCAGTTTTCGCTGCGGTTGTTTCATGGCAGACGAGTGAAAAAGTCGTGAAGCTCGAAGAGAAGCGTGATCGGGAGCGTGAGTCTGCGGCGGAGCGCCGACAGGCTGAGCATGTGACAGTTGTCGGCGTTCAATGTCCTGATGCTCCACAGGAGGAACGGTACGCGATCTTGGTGGTGAATGGTTCGGATGCGCCCATTTACGACATTCGCGTGGAGAGTCAGAGAGCTGATAAGAGCTGCGACAACCCGCCGTTAGACCTCGCTGTGCTTCCGCCCGGGAAGTTTGTCATCCCTGCTCACCCTACGTACAACTGGGGCTCGGTCATTGACCAGGAAGTTGCTCAGATAAAACTGAATATGATGTCAAAGGGAAAAGCGGGAGAGATGATCACTCATGTGTCATTCGTCGATGCCGCGTCGCGGAGATGGGAACTCGTGCGTGGACGCGAACTGCGGGGCGTCGGCTCTGGCCGAGGTGAGGGGCTGTAAGTTGTTGCTAGGACCACTCGTGTCTCAGGCGCACTGCGTGGATCTCTTCGCCGTCGAACTCAGCCCCGGCCTCGTGAATATGGTCGCATGGTGCACATAAATGTGGGGCAAGGCATCATCCGCCCTGCCCCACGCCTCATGCGTCTGTTCCAGTGATCGCTGGTGACTGCTGGCCTGTAACGGCCTTCGATGTTGATGTCGAACTCACGGAGCGTGCTAGCCGCACGAGGACATCGAGCTGCTTGGGAGGTGTCCCAAGAGACGTGGCCACGTCCTCGTTCAGCTGCTTGCGTAGTTCGGTGACGGTCCATTCGACCTCGCAGTCTGGTGCGACGCTCGTGTCCGCCTGAACCCAGAGCTTGCTCGGGGAACCGGTGACGAAGACGGTGCATCGTTCGACCCCTGGAACACCCTGTGCCCGCTCGGAGAGTGCCCGCGACAGAACATCGGGGGAGAGAGTAGCCAGCAGGGTGTCGTCGGAGCCGCTGATCCTCAGCGAAGAATTCGCAGGCCTGCGCGGCACCTGCATGAGGAGCAGGAACAGACCGGTGACGAAGGCAAGCGCTGATGCCAGAACACCACATGGCACGAGCCAGTGGGCGCGAGGTGAAAGAATCGCTCCGAATTGGTCCTGCGCCGCGGCAAGGTACGCGGAAAGGCCGGGCAGATGGTGGCCGGCGTCGAGGCCGGACGCGAGGAACCAGGCGGACGCGCAGACGATAATCAGGCCGAAGAAGGCCAGGAAAACTCTGTTAAGAGCGGCAGAAACTGAACGCATAAGTGGCTCTCTTTCAGCTCACGCGCTTGGCGCGGACGCGGCTGCGGGTGATGCCCTCGGGGTTGAAAACCTCCAGCGCCTCGTTGGTCCTCTTGGACGCTGCTTCGCGCACGGCGTCTAAATCATCCGCGTCGCTGAAGACGACCACGTCGACTCGCGACCTGCGCACGGTTGCGGAAGCGGACCGAATCGTGGCGAGCTGTTCGACGTGCCTCTTCACGAGGATTGCCAGGTCAGAACGGTGAAGTGCTGTCTGCCCGGGGATATCGTCGGGAAGAAAAGCGACGTGCTTGGGGCGGCCAGGCCACAGCGCTGCGATCAGGAGGAAGAGACCAAAGGCGGCGGCGATTCCGGCTGCGACAAGCACGGCGATGGAACCGAGGGATGCCGCGCCAACCTCGCCAAGCATGGTCACGGTGCGCTGTGGCCAGTCCCCTGTGAGGAAGCGGTACGCGGTCAGCCACGTGCCGAGGCCTCCGACAATGAGGAGCAGCAACGCCAAGAGGGTGGCAGGTGCGCTCCGGGTCGGGCGATAAACGATTGGCGGTACGGGTGTTCTCATCTCAGGGGTTTCCTGACGCGATTGCTCGGGTTGAGCCAGGATATGTCGACGGTTACCTTGCCAACGTTCATCCCGCACAGCTTCTCGACGCGATCACTCACGTGTGCGCGCAGGTCCTCGAGAGTGGAGGACAAGGGGGTGGGGAAGACGAGGCCGAGGTCCAGATGGAGGATTGCGCGCTGCCCATAGAGTTGGCACGTGGCCTCGGGGCGAGATCCGAAGTTTCGGCGGGAACCAATTCCGAGGACTCCACCTGCGTTCGAGCCTACGGCGGCGAACTCAAACGCGGCTTGAGCGGCGATTTGGGCGACTACATTGGCCGGGATAGTCGTGGTGCCGCGCTGCGTCAAAGAAGAATCCTTCTCGCGCGACGGCATCGACTGCGTGACTGCGGAGTCAGACGCGGCCACGCTCGTCACCTCCTGCGCCAATCGAGAATACGTTGGACATCGACCCGGCCCTCCAGATAAAGGCCCACCGCCCATCCGACGACACCACACAGGGCGACGAGGACGAAGTTAGCGAAGGAACCGAAAGCGAGAACGGCTCCCATGAACAGGCCCACGAGGAGGGCCAGGTGCGTTGTCTTCATGAGAATTCCTCAGATCCAGGCGTCGAGGTCGACTA
>ENA-OWND01000430-OWND01000430.1-metagenome-genome-assembly--contig:-NODE-430-length-29483-cov-15.248573_pt1 | contig 29483 bp, 22 predicted proteins | sample MGYA00245342_ERZ651119 | MGnify/ENA primary metagenome ERZ651119 (study PRJEB26857, sample SAMEA4031756) | metagenome | biome: human; feature: oral; material: saliva | place: Philippines | collected 2014... | reverse complement strand
CCTGTAAACAAAGGACTTCTAGGAGTTTCCTTTGTTCGCTTTTTTATGCCCTTTTGTGAACTCCGTTTAGAGCAAAATAAGAACGAAATAACAGCTATTTTAATCAAGAAAGTTATGAGAAAAGAACAAACTAAGAGGGATTATTCTGCACCTAGTTGCATGATAGTCCAAGTAAGCGAAACCACTAATTTGATGGACACGTCTTTCCCAAGCCAACACCGACCGGCGCATCATGGCGGCACCATTTCAAGTGCAAAGGCTTCAATGCCATGGGAGGAAGACGAAGAAGAAGAGAACCCATCATGGGAAGACTAACAGCGAGTAATTAACAAAGAGAACAAAGTAACAATGAAGAAAACAATGAGACAACATTCATTCACCACACGACTAAAGTCTTTGGCAGTCGTGTTCGGCATAGCGATGGTATTTGCTTCCTGTGCTAACGAGGATGTAGCCCAGAACCCAACGAACCCAAATGATGATAACGACAAGAACCTCACTACCTTTGTTGCAGGTGACGAGACTAAGACCCGTACGTCAATGGATTACACTACTGGTGACTTCTACTGGGAGGCAAACGACTATATCTACGTAAAGGACGATGACGGCGTATTGAGAAAGAGCACGAACGCTCCAACGAGCAAGGTGGCTGCTTTTAAGTATAAAGTTCCAGGTAAGTTTACTGCAAATACAAGTTATAAGGTTTATTACTTGGGCAAGAATAGCAGCGGTAACTCAGTAAGTATCTCCACCGCCCAGAGCCAGACAGCTCCAGACAATACCGCGCACTTCGGCACAGCAGGCGATTACGGTACAGCTACTGCAAACAAGATAACAGGCAAAAATCAGTTTAAGTTCGAATTGGAGCATCAGCCAGCTTACTTAGTCTTCCAGCCTTACACAAGTAACACCATTCTACAGAACTGTTACTTAACTAAGATAGAGGTAACTTCTGACAACGATATTGCCGAGACTTATACTGTCAACACAAGCACGGGTGCCCTTACAGGCTCAGCAGGAAGCAAACAAATCATCTTGACTACAAGTGGAAGTAGTGCTAATCCAAACGGCTTCCCACTGACTAACAGTGCAGCCAGCGTAACTACTAACAGTGCTTACATGATTATTAAGCCAGGCACTCATACCTTAAGGGTACGTTATTGGGTGAAAGACGTGGCAACTAACGTAGTGGGTACTATCACAAAGTTACTTCCTTCTACAGCTTATGCTTCAAACACCTACTACGATATGACTGCTAACCTTGAGGTAAAGAACTACGATGGCGACCATTATTACATGTGGGATGCAGAGAAGCAGTATTGGTATGGTTACGAATGGACACAGCACTTGTCAGGAAACACAGGTCAGCCAACACTAAATGGTAATAGTTCTTCAAATTTTGCCCAGAGCAATAGTGACGTGTCTCGTTGGCATCACGAAGGCGGTGGTTCAGGTAGATTCGATGCTACCCGTAGTTCATGTAAAGACCTTCCAAACGCCAACGAGATGTCTTGGTACTGTATGTATGGTGATCCTCGTTGGGATGCAGACGAGTTATGGACCACTATGGGACATTTATATAAAGGCGGCATATGGTTTAAGAAGAAGTCTGTGTTGCAAGCAGCGAGTCATTATGACACAGAGAAATCCGCCGATGGTATAACCGACTTACGTACAACATATACAGAATACAACAATAACAATCTAAGTATTAATTCTGGCGTTCCTTCTGTAGCCGATGCAAACAAATATTTCTATCTGCCCGCCTTGGGTCGCTACGACGGTGGTCAGCAGTACAGTGTTGGCGACGTAGGCTATTATTGGTCGTCAAGTGCTAAACCATGGGAGGGTGGTAGCGCGCTCTTCGCGTACAGCCTGGCCCTCAGCGATACTTACATCAGCGTGAGTAACAGCAACCGCACCGGCGGGTTCAGGGCAGAGAAGTTCTCGGATTTTGGGGATAATTAATGCGAAAAAACATGACAAAAGAGGGTAAAAATAGACTCTTTGTAAGTAGCTGATAATCAAGGTCTTATAAATATGGTACCAAAGTATGATACTTAGGGGGTCTAAGTATGATACTCAGGTACCCTAAGTATGATACTTAGGTACCCTCAGTCCCATACCGAGGGTGGCTCGAATAAGAAAATAATTTACATATTGTATTTGCTAACTTTAAAACATTGAGATTATGGCATTTTTTAAGAAAGTAAAGAAGAAGCTAACAGGGCTATGGTATCCAGAAGCGATAACCGTTGGGAAGCCCGTAACAACCGACCAAGTGGCTGACCGATTGGCATTGATTTCGACCGTGAGTCGTGGTGACACGTATGCGGTGTTGAAGGACTTAGGAGTTGTTATGGCTGCTTTTATGGCAGAGGGTCGCACGGTGAAACTGGAGGGCGTGGGTACGTTTTACTACACCATCAATGCCGACAAGGGCATTGCAAAGCCGGAAGAGGTGACGGCAAAGCAAATAAAGAATGTCCGTGTCCGCTTTATTCCTGAAACTTCGCGCACACAGAGCAATAAGGTTGCTACTCGTTCGTTGGTTTCGGATAACATTCATTGGGAAGAGTGGAAGGAAGGGAAAGACCTTACCCCCACCCCCAAGCCGAATGGAGAGGGGAGTAAAGAGAACCCTGGACCAGTGGTTGGGTAAAAGCCTCACCCCCAACCCCTCTCCGAATGGAGAGGGGAGTGAAGGGCACCCTGGACTGGAGGTAGAGGGATAAAGAATAATATCTTTCCAGGGGGTGCATTACTTCGTATAATGCCCCCTTGGATAGTAAATAGATTATGATTCCGGAGCCTTAAATCGTTTATTAGAGCTAGCCGAAGAACACCTCATAAATCCTTTGCTACTCAATTGTTTGTAAATCTTCTCTTTTGTTAATAATCATAAAAGAGAAACCTATTATTTGCTTTGTTACGAAATAACAAATATCTTTGCCACGGAATTTCAAAGGCTTTTAGATGGCTAAGCAAAACCAAAATACAAGACAGATACTTATTGCATGGCTACTGTTGGCACTCTTCATGTTGCCAATGGTAGTAAAGTCTGTGCATGTATGCCAGGTTGAAACTGAGCTTGCTAACGGTCATCACGCAACAGGACAACAAGGTCAAAGCCACAATCCTGACTCTTGCTCCATCTGTCACTTTGCCTTTTTCAACTTTGTAAAGGGTGCGGATGTCTTACTTGCAACAGCAACCCTTATCTTATTGGGCTTCCTCTTCCTTTTTACGCACATCTCTTATGTACGCCCAGAAGTTGAAGTCACCAGCCTTAGAGCTCCCCCTACACGTCTTTAAAGGGGACGTTCATAAATGATAATCACTGTTGTTAGTATTCCTGATTATCAGCTTATTATCTTTTATTAAGCCCTCTTTCCGTCATCACGACAGGAATTATAGCGTAATATTGCATCCTCTCGTATAGGGGAGAATACACCTTGTTGTAAGTCTATAATCTGTCGTCATGACGCACAAACCCCCTCTTTTATATTGCTTCCAACGCATATAAAGGAGAGCTGAAACAGCATTTCTTTTATTTAAACATTAGAACACGTGATAATGAATAAAGCTATTTTAGCTTCCGTTCTATCACCTATCTGTGTGACAGCAGTAGCCATACAACACACTTCAATAGTCGTTCCAGCGAAAGAAAAAAGCGACGTTGACAGTAGTATTGTTATGCAAAATGTCACCGTATTAGGCGATCGTCAGAAAGAGACACAAATGTCATCTTCTGTCAATACCATACATATTGACAAATCATACTTACAGACAAACTTCACGGGAAGTCTCATGCAATCACTCAGCGGAATACCTGGAGTTAAGGCAATGAGTATCGGTTCCGGACAATCGAAACCCACGATACGTGGACTCGGTTTTAATCGAATGGTTGTAACCGAAGATGGCATCAAACATGAAGGACAACAGTGGGGAGATGACCACGGATTAGAGATTGATCAGTTCGCTATCGACCGTATCGAAGTGATCAAAGGACCAGCTGCCCTACTCTATGGATCGGACGCTATTGGTGGGGTTATCAACCTTTACACCAACTTCATACCTACCAAACCATTTGAAGGAAGTGCCTCTCTCTTCACCAGAAGCAATAACGCATCAATTGGAGCAGCAGCCCGTTTGCAAGGAACTGGTAAGCATTTCTATTGGAAAGCAAACGCAACTTACATTGATTATGCCGATTACAAAGTACCAACCAATAGTATTCAGTACTTCTCTTACGACATCCCTCTCTATAAGAAAAGACTTCGTAACACAGCTGGATTAGAGCGTGATGGGAGCGTAACCATTGGTTACAAGCATTATAACTTCCATACTGAGTTGAAGTTTTCTGATACATATTCAAAGAGTGGATTCTTTGCTAATGCACATGGTCTGGAGGTCAGATTGTCAAGCATTGACTATGATAAGTCACGTCGAGACATCGACTTACCCTATCAGAGTGTGAATCATTTTAAGGCAATGAGCCACACTGTTTATCAACATGGCAACTTAGCTCTTGAAGCCAACCTAGCCTATCAGAACAACCATAGAAAGGAGCTTGCAGAAGCGGTGTCACATGGTTATATGCCAATTCCTCCACATACCCTTGAGCGCGAATTTAAGAAAGATACCTACACTGCCAACGTCATTATGCGCCTCACGATGGGTGAACGACACACACTGACAACGGGTATCAACAGTGAATATCAGCATAACCGCCGTGCAGGATGGGGCTTTATTATTCCAGACTTTGAGACTACCTCGTTCGGAGCCTACGCCTTCGACCGCTTTAAGGTAACGAACGACTTAATTCTTAACGCTGGTGTTCGTTATGACCACGTACATACTCACTTGCACAGTTACAACGACTGGTTCAAGACACCAATCAATGCTACTGACTCCGTATATAAGGAACGCTCCATCAATCTTAGCCGTTCTTTCAATAGCTTGACATGGTCAGCTGGTGTAAACTATGCAGTCAAACAATGGATTCTAAAGCTCAATATCGGTAAGAGTTTCCGTGTTCCAATACCAAAGGAACTTGGTACAGATGGTGTCAATTATCACATCTTCAGATACGAGAAAGGTAATCCAGACCTCAAACCAGAAGAGTCTTATCAAGTGGATGCAGGTGTTCACTGGGGCAATGATCGACTTTCCATTCAGTTCGATCCCTACCTCAATTACTTCCCGAACTACATCTACATGAATCCAACTCCCGATTACTACGAAGGCTTACAATGGTATTTTTATACACAAAGTCGTGTGATTCGCTATGGAGCAGAGCTACAATTAAACTGGAAGATACTCCCTTCTCTGAGTACGGAACTAAAGGGTGAGTATCTATATGCCGAACAGTTATCAGGAGCAAAGAAGGGTTACACTCTTCCATTCAGCACTCCTTGGTCAGCAGATGCCACTATCAAGTATGATTTCTGCCGTGAGAAGATAGATAATGAGGGATTTGTAGCATTCAACTTGCATGTTACTGGTAGACAAAACAATATAGTTCCACCAGAGAAACAGACGCCAGGTTACTACACTCTAAACCTCACTGCAGGAAAGAATTTCAACCTCGGTAACAAGAAACTACGCATTAATCTCAATGCAGAAAACCTCTTGAACCGAAAGTATTACGACCATACTAGCTTCTATCGACTCATCGATGTGCCTGAACCGGGACGCAATGTAGCATTAATGGTAGGGCTAGACTTCTAAAGAAGAGATAGCACTTAATCTTACAAATTAAATCTGAGATAGTGAAAGGATGAGCGTGGTGGGCAGACATATACACATTCTCTTCCCCCATGACTCCCTTTCCTTAAACATAAACAAACAAGTCATTAAAGACAAGTTATAAGATTACAAATCTAGGCGAAAGCCTTACTTAAAACAATTTACACAATGAAAAAGAAACTATTTATTGGTGCTTTAGCACTCTTAAGCGTGTTTGCAATGGTGTTGACATCATGTGATAACGATGACGTTACACCAAGTTCTATTGAATTCAAAGACCCTGAATTTGGTCATGACAACAACAAGATTGGTATCATCGGAGGTGATATTCACCTTGAGTGTGACATTGTCTCAAATGCAAAAATCCGTGTTATCCAAGTTGCCCTATTAAAGGATAATAAACAAGTAAAGCTTCAATCATACACAGATGCAAAGTATGTTGGCGTATTAAATACCAAGTTCCATGAGCATCTTAAGCTCTCTGACGACCTCGAAGAAGGCGAGTACACTTGTATGATAGCAGTTACAACAGTTGACAACACTACTCGTTACATCAGTGAAAAGATTCAGTTAAAGAAAAAGACAGTTGATACGAAGGCACCGAAGATAACCAATCTAAATGTTGACAAGATGACCGCTGCACCTAATGAGAAGCTTACTTTCCAAGCCAACATAGAGACAACTTCAGATATTAAAGAGATTGAGGTTGAGTTCCACGGAGACAAGGAACATGAGATAGAAATCAATGATCTCAATGGTAAAAAAGGTAAGATTACATTTAACAAAGAACTTGCTGTCCCTGCAGAATGTAAACCAGGTACCTATCACATACACTTCACAGTAAAGGATGTTGATGGTCACGAGACAACCGAAGAGATTGAGGATTTTATCGTAAAATAACCTCCTTGTAGTATTCTTCAGCAATCACAACAAGAGTAAACAGCACATGTGTCCGCCCTACCCTTCTATCAGGAGGCGGACACATATACCTTACATCTTTACGAAGAACCAACTAATTAACAACGAACAAACATAAAACAAGAAACTTATGAGAAAGGTTTTATTCGGTTTAACAACCGCTGCAATGCTATTGGGAACAGTAGCTTGCACCAATAACGACGACATTGTAAAAGACAATCAACTACCAATTATCACTGATCAAGGCATTACTGCCGTTCCAATGGATTGTGATGTGTTTCAAAGAGGAGGCATTATCCCCTTCCGTTATCGCCTTACTGATAATGACGAATTAGGTAGTTACAACATAGAGATACACAATAACTTCGACCATCACACGCATGGAACACAGGCTCAAGGCTGCTCTATGGATCCAAAGAAGGCGCCTGTAAAGCCTTTCCACTATGATGAAAGTTTCAAGATACCTAGCGGAAGTAAGTCTTTCGATGCTAAGCAAGATATCGAAATACCATCAGATATTGACCCAGGAGACTACCACTTCGTCATTCGAGTTACCGATCAAACAGGCAACCAGCAATTGCGTGCAATGGCTATAAAGATAAAATAAAGGTTAAAAGACTTGCTTCTTTCAAAGAAAATATAATATCTTTGCAGCCCGAGAGTATAAAGATTAATTACAAACTAATGTATAGAAAGTTATGAAGAAAGTAATGTTATTGGTAGCTGCATGCGCAGCTATGGTAGCTTGCAACAATGGCAAGACTACAACAAACGCAGAGAGTAAGGATTCAACAGCGCAGGACTCTGTTGCAGCAGACTCATCAGTTTATGAAGGAATGACACCTGCTGCAGACGTTGCAGGTATCAAGTATCATGTCGCATTAGCGAAAGATTCAACCAATGGCTACAGCGTTTCAGAGGCTTATATGAAGTCTGAAACAGAAGTAGACACCACTTACAGCTACACAGGTAAGTATAAGGTTGTAGCAAAGGATGTTAAGGGTAAGAAGAATACCTACTACCAGTTTGAGTTGGGCAAGGGCAACACCACCAACTTCCTCGTAGTAAATGATTCAACCCTCCGATTGGTTAACTCTGACTTTGAAGAGCCTGCTGTTAACAGCAAGGACATGAATTATGACTTGAAGTTGAAGAAGTAATTCCTGTCGACTAAAGGTTTTAAAAGATTAAAGCATAGGCTACATAAGTGGATTCGCAACCATTTGCGCAATCGCTTATGTAGCCTTTTTGCATCCCAGCCAGTCTATCTCCTTCATTTAAGGTTAGCGCCTCTCACCCTCATCCAGAGATAGAGGATAGGTTCTAAACATCACTACGAATCATAGACAAACACAATGTTTCTTTTCAAGATAGAGAATAAGTACTATTAAGGAAGTGCTTTCTTCCCATCAAAGAAACGCCCTCTTCACTATAAGGAAACGCCCTTCTTAAATGGAGAAAAGCGTTCCTTTACTAGTCCCCATAGCCACATACCCTTCTTCGAAGGAGCTTGGAAAGGCTTTTACTAGCATTCCCTTAACCTTTCCTCTTCCCTTCTCATTCCTTGAACACACCTATCTTTTTTCTTTATTATGCCCCATGTTAACGTATAAATGCGTATCTTTGCAATGGGAAGAATGGCACATTCGCTACCAGTAGTTCCCTTTTCATCAATCAAAAGACAAAGAATTAACAGTAACAAATAGGTTAAATGGCACTGAACTACATTTGGATAGCGTTCTTCTTCATCGCTTTCATCTTTGGAATCATCTCTCTTCTGATGGGCGACACGACTATATTTGAAAAGATGGTAAAGGCTACCTTCGAATCATCTGAGACCGCTTTTACAACATCCCTGAACCTAACTGGAATCTTGGCATTGTGGTTGGGCATCATGAAGATAGGTGAGCAAGCGGGAATCGTCAATGTTCTTGCACGCATGTTGAGCCCTTTTCTATCGAAGCTGTTCCCTGATATTCCACGAAACCACCCTGTCATGGGGTCGATCTTCATGAATATTGCGTCCAACATGTTGGGTCTTGACAATGCAGCAACGCCTACTGGACTAAAGGCGATGAGCCAAATGCAGGAGCTAAACACAAAGAAAGACACGGCAACAAACCCCATGATTATGTTCTTAGTGCTGAATACTTCAGGACTAACCATCATCCCAACAGCTATTCTTGGCTATCGAAGCATGTACGGGGCAGCCCAACCAACCGACGTATTCATCCCTATCTTATTGGCAACAACCATTGCTACACTGGTTGGAATACTGATTACTGCAGGCTGGCAACGCATTAATATCTTCCAACCCACACTCCTCTTAGGGCTCATCGGACTGATGTGTTTTGTCGGAGTAGTCATCTGGAGCTTTGGACAAATGGACAAGCAGACCATGGCAACAGTAACTTCTATTGCCTCAAACCTCATCTTGATGACCATTATCGTCCTATTCATTGCTGCCGGACTATTAAAGAAGATCAACGTTTATAACGCTTTCATCGAAGGAGCAAAAGAGGGTTTTCATACAGCAGTACGCATTATCCCTTACTTAGTTGCTATCTTAGTGGCTGTCGGAGTATTCCGTGCTTCAGGTGGTATGGAGCTTATGATGAAAGGTATTAGATGGTTTGTCGAAACCTGCGGACTGGACACTCGATTCGTCGACGCACTCCCTACGGCTCTTATGAAACCTCTTTCAGGTAGCGGGGCACGTGGACTAATGATTGAAGCAATGAAGACATATGGTGCAGACTCATTCGTTGGACGATTGAGTTGTATCTTCCAAGGATCAACAGATACCACTTTCTACATCCTAGCTGTCTACTTCGGTAGTGTGAGCATTAAGTACACTCGACATGCAGTAGCCTGTGGACTGCTAGCCGACTTGGCTGGTGTAATAGCTGCAATCGCAATCTGTTATATCTTCTTCTAGTAACCAATATAAGACGATTAGGGGTTACTACTTCTCTAGAAGTGGGTGCCTAATAATAAAAACAAGCAATGGCAAATTTAAAATCACTTGCAAAAGACACTGCTATCTATGGTATGAGCAGTATCATCGGAAGGTTCTTAAACTATCTTCTCGTACCCCTTTACACCGCAAAGATCAGTGCGGCGAGCGGAGGATATGGTGTTATCACAAACATATACGCCTATACTGCCCTCTTACTCGTCGTTCTTACTTACGGAATGGAGACCACTTTCTTCCGTTACGCCAATAAGAGTGACCAGGATCCAAAGCGTGTCTATTCAACGACATTGACGCTTGTAGGCTTTACATCCCTGCTCTTTATTGCTCTAGTATTCATCTTTATACAGCCCATCTGTAACTTTATGGGCTATTCGGAACACCCCTCTTACGTATGGGCAATGGCTATCACTGTAGCGATCGATGCTTTCCAGTGCATTCCCTTTGCGTATCTTAGATATAAGAAACGCCCTATCAAGTTCGCAGCTTTCAAACTCTTATTCATCGCATTGAATATCATCTTGAACCTTGCTTACTATCTCGTATTAGGTGGACATGAGGTGGGTTATGCCTTCTACATCAACTTGGCATGTACAGGAACTATCACTTTCTGCTTCTGGAGAGAGCTGAAAGACGGATTCTTCGGCAGTGGGAAGCTCTTTGATGTGCCTCTCGCAAAGAAGATGTTATCCTATTCTTGGCCTATCCTCATCCTTGGTATTGCTGGAATACTTAATCAGACGGCAGGTTACATACTCTTTCCTTATGTCTACAAGAATAACGATGCACATACACAACTCGGTATCTTCGGTGCCGCCAGTAAGATTGCTATGATCATGTCAATGATTACGCAGGCCTTCAGATACGCTTATGAACCCTTCGTCTTTGGTAAGTCTCGAGACAAAGACAACAAAGAGACATACGCAAGAGCTATGAAGTTCTTTATCATCTTCACCTTACTTGCCTTCTTGGTGGTAATGGGCTATATGGATATTCTGCGTCACATCATTGGTCGTGACTATTGGGTTGGACTGAAGGTAGTACCTATCGTGATGGCTGGTGGTATCATGACGGGCGTTTACTTCAACCTTAGTTTCTGGTATAAGCTCATTGATAAGACCATCTGGGGTGCCTATTTCTCTGGCATTGGATGTGCTGTAATCATTGGTATCAACGTTATCTTCGTACCACGTTATGGTTACATTGCCTGTGCATGGGCTGGTTTCTTAGGCAATGCAACGGCAATGATACTCTCTTATATCGTCGGTCAACGTAAGTATCCCATTGCTTATCCATTGAAGAGTATCTTTGTTTATGTGCTTATCGGTGGTCTTTTCTTTGCGGGAATAACGATCAGCAATGAACGTTTATCCGTTCCTCTCGCCCTTACCGTGAACACGATTATCATCTTACTCTTCGTTGCTCACGTTCTTTACCACGACCTTCCACTGGTAAAGATACGGAGACATAAGAGTTAAGGAGAGTGTTTGAGGAATGAAAGAAACCTAAGAATATCATCAACCAATTATATTAAACATGAAGAAATCAACCTTACTTATTGCTGCGTCATTGGCTTTAAGCAGTCCTTCTATCCATGCTGATGAAGGTATGTGGACGCTCCACAACCTCCCAGATGCAGTCTACGAACAGATGGTGGCAGAGGGTTTTCAGTTGCCATGTGACATGATTTACAACTCACCCAACGCTATTAGCAATTACGTTGTGAGCTTCTCTGGTTATTGTTCTGGCGTTGTTGTATCTCCAGATGGATTGGTCTTCACCAATCACCATTGCGGTTTTAGTGCTATCAATGCCCACTCCACCGTAGAACATGACTATATGAAGGATGGCTTCTATGCGAAGAATTACGTTGAAGAACTACCTAACGAGGACCTCTATGTATCGTTTATGAAGAAACAAGAGGACGTTACGGCACGTGTGAACAAGCTCATCGCAGGAAAGAACGCAGAGCAGACTGAAGCTATCATAGACTCCCTCACGAATCATCTAACCGATTCCATCAAGGCGATTGATAAGACTTTACACATCAACATCGACCCTTTCTATGAGGGAAATAAGTATTATGCAACAACTTATCAGGACTTCCCTGATGTGCGTCTAGTATTCACTGTACCTAAGAGTATGGGTAAGTTTGGAGGTGAGACAGATAACTGGATGTGGCCGAGACAGACGTGTGACTTCTCTGTATTCCGCATCTACGCAGACCCTAAAACGAATAGTCCTGCAGCCTACTCAAAGGACAATGTGCCTTATCACCCAGCCCATTGGGCACCCGTGAGCATGCAGGGTTACAAGGACAAGGACTTCGCTATGACCATTGGTTACCCTGGTTCAACAAGTCGTTACTTGTCTTCTTATGGTATTCAACAGCGCCGTGACATCGACAATTCAGTACGTGTTCAAGCGCGAGATATCAAACTCGCACTCATGAAGAAGTACATGGATAAGAACGAGAAGACACGTATACAATACGAGAACAGGTACGTCCAGGCTGCGAACTATTGGAAGAACTCCATGGGAATGAACAAGTGTATCGACTCTATCGGACTGATTCGTCAGAAGGCAGAGTACGAAGCTCGCATTCGTACATGGCTTCAAGAGAAGAATATCCAAGACCCAACTGTAAAGGTTGACTTCGACAAGTTGGCTAAGCTCTATTCGAATAGTAATGATGCAAAACTTGCCAGTATGTATTGGATGGAGTCGTTCTGGAAAACGTCAGAGTTATTCACCAGAGCACTTAACATGGCTCGCGGCTCCCTCAAGGTGTATGGTCCTGCGAACGAACCAAAGAAGCAGTACATGCTATATGAGGATAACCAAGATGAATGGAACCCTGCCCTTGACCAAGAGATGACAGCTGCCATGCTTAAAAACTATTGTGAGCATGTGCCAGCTAAGTTCCTTCCTGACTTCTACGAGACTATCAAGACGGAGTTCGGCAACGATTATGAGAAGTACACCAAGTTCGTTTATTCACAGAGCAAACTACTCAAGAAAGGTCAAAAGTTCTATCAGAACGAGAAGACACTCAAGGATCCTGGAGTGCTGTTAGGCGTTAGCTTATTGATAAATTATCGTGCCATTCTTGCCGACCTCAGCAATAAGACGGAAGAGATTGACGCTGAAGAGAAGAAGTTGTGTGAGGCTAAAGTACAAATGGAGATGGACTTGCCACATTATAGCGATGCCAATTCCACCATGCGCCTATCGTATGGACAGGTGGGAGGATACATGATTGGAGACTTCAACAGCAACTATTATACAACCGCAGAGAGCATTGTTAAGAAGATGGATGAGGGCTCAAAGATAGAGGACTATCAGGTAGAACCTATCATGAAAGAGCTTATGAGTGCCAAAGACTTCGGTCCTTACACCGACAAGACGACTGGTAAGATGCAACTATGTTTCCTTACTAACAATGATATCACTGGTGGTAACTCTGGTTCCCCGATGTTTGATGGCAAGGGACGACTCATTGGTCTCGCCTTTGATGGCAACTGGGATAGCCTCTCAAGTGACATCAACTTCGACCGCAAACTTGCTCGTTGCATTGGCGTCGACATCCGTTTTGTACTCTATCTCATGGATAAGTGGGGGCATGCTGACCGCCTATTAAAGGAGATCAATCCACAATAAGCACAAGTAAAGAAACTATTTACGTTCAATTCATAATTCAAAATTGTGATTACTTCTGTTTAACGTAAAACCTCAAAGTAGGGGCAGACAAGGGCATCTGTCCCCTACTTTTTCCTTACGATTTACATGATTTCTAGGATGCTCATAAAGTGCAATGCTCACATCCCTAAACCTAATGGTTAATCTTCAAAGGTCTATACTTACTCCTTCTTCTTACCCTCAGCTTCATAATGATTATCACTAATCCGTTTCATAAATCGCGCACTGGGACGGAAGATAACGCGAGGTTTGATACTCTCGGCATGGAACTCCTTCTTTGTTGCAGCACCATTGCTAGCAAGCGTGATGCGAAGCGTACCTAATTCGCCCAGCTGTACGCTAAAGCCGTCTCTGAGTAATGGAGGGACCTCATCTAGAAAGTTGCTCAGTACGTTAAGAATATCGCCACGTGTCAGTGAAGAACGCCCAGATATAAGGTCGGCAATGTCGAAAATATCTTTTGTACCTAGTTTCACCGCATTGGCATAAAACTTCTCTTCCATGTTTCTCATGGGATCTTTCTTTACAACAAGTCTATATTTCATAATTTCCTTAATTTATAAGTGATTATTCTTTATTTGTTTAATTTACTCTCCTACTTTCTCCCTATTTTCCTCTGAAAGAGTCACATCAGGGAGTGGTTCGAAATTCTATAATGTATATATTCAGTAGTTACGTAATATATGTTTATTACTTGCTAGACATACATATAATAAATACAAGATATACATTTAATATTAAGTAGATATACATTTAGAATTAATTAGATGTATATTTAATATCAGCAGAATGTATGTTTAATCGTTAAACGACATATATCTAACAACATTAGAATATACATTTAGTAATTATAAAATATGCATCTTGCACAATACGAATACAAAGATAAAAGAAAAGATAGACGTATGCAAGAGAAAAGGAATAAAAGAAAGTCGCATCAAATTCAAGAAATTTGATGCGACCTATAAGATAAGAAAGATTTTATTGGCAGAATTTTCCTCTGCTAGTTCTTGATGACAAACGGACGCACACGCATCAGCACAGACTTCGGGTTAGCCACAAAGATAATACTGTACGTACTGCTCGGATAAGTTACTATCTGGTAGCCACTGTCGTTACTATATTCATCAGAAGCCCAGTACCAGCCACTTGCAGGTAACCCCGAACCAGCGAGAGGGCTGGTACCGCCAGCTTGCACACAGATAACTTCCATAAACCGCTCTTTCCATGCTACTTTTGCAGGTGTATTCCAGGCGGTCAATGTTGACATATTGTACCCTGCCATGGCTGCCGCAGCCAGCTTCCATTCGCCCATTGCAGGAAGATACCAAGATGAAGTTGTTGCTACAGCACCTGTTTGTGTAGCAAGTGGAGTATAATGGGCAGCTGCATAGAATGCAGGGAGGCTTACGTCGTTAGCGTGTGCTGTACCTGTGGCAGAATTTGCTGCATTCCATGTATTGTTGAAACCATCCATATCATTCCATATTGGTGCAAACGCCGTTGTTGTAACCGCATTCTTTTTTCCACTCGTATTACTCCATTTAAAGCGGTCATTTCCTCCGACAACAGCATCAGTCAGTGCCATGGCTTTATTGCTGGATATCATTGCACCGATTGCAGTCTTTCCTGCGTGTTTGCCGGAGAGCAGACTACCAATAGAACCATCTTGGAAAAGATAATTATAAGTGTAATAGAGCTTCACCTTTACCTTATACGATTCGTTAGCAGCCAACTTTGTGCGTGGAAATCCGCCAAGGGTCATTGCCTTACCTGCAAGAGCTTTCTCGTAGAGAGAGCCTGCTGTAAAATTAATTTTAAGATTCGAGGCTGTAACAGGTCCATTGGTGGGGCTACAAAGAATGTATTGATAGTCTGAAGTTGAGGTGTAGACATAATTAGCTGGAGTTGTAGCCGTTGGGAATGTGAACGCTGATGTTGTTACAGCCCCTGTTGTTTCAGCATCGTTGGTAGCTTCATCGCCGTGTGTTACGGAGGTTAATCCATTGGCTGCACTAGCTGTAGCTTTGATACCCGTAATATCCCAATAGGCAGATAGCTCAAAGCGTAGGCGAGCAGCCTGGTGCTTCATCTCAAAGTTCACAGCATACTTACCATTACCCACCGTCGCAGTTGTTTGAGCGAAGAGAGCTTGCCCTGCATTAGCCTGCTGGACTGTATAAGAAGACGAGCCATCGTCCATAACCTTATCGTTATAACAAGTGAAAGTGTAAGTACCAGGTGCGAGGTGCATTTCTTTAGGAGTACTTGCATCTGGTGTAAAAGTCTTTGTAGCTCCGCTTCCGCTGACAGTTCCTTTCAATTGTCCTACACGTCCTACTCCAGGCTTATAGGCATTGATAGTATAATGCTGATTGCTAATTTCTGTAGCACGAGTAACAGCTTTGTGAGCTGGTTCGCGCTCAATAGAAAGTTCTGCCTCTACACCGTTGCCTAAATTCACCACTTTCGATTCGGGCTGCTGTGCTACTGCTCGGCTTGTCACATCCGTTTCCTCTCCATATCCTTTTTCAGTCAACGTAAATTGTTCTGCATTTATCGTAATCTTTCCACCAGCTATCCCAGTGGTATCCTCTTTGTCGCTGCATGCCGTGAGCATTGTTGCCCCCACAAAGCAAAGCATAATAGCTATATTCTTTTTCATAAATTGTCTTGTTTTAAATCTCCATTTCACCGCCATCAACATTTTCATCATTCTTCCATTCTTCTTCAGTCGAACCAGGGACTTTCGGGACAATACTTGCCTGACATAGACTTTCAGTTTCGACAGGGAAAGCCATGCACTCGGGTCTGACATACATCCGTTTCTTAGATTCTTTTTTCATTGTTTTTTTATTCTCTAAATGTTAAGTTCTTTTATATAAGACACAAACGAATCTTTGTTTGTGGAATCATTATTACAAGCTAATTCTTGCTTAATCGAGTGCAAAGGTAATAAGAAATATTGGAATGAAGAACGAATGAGAGAACGAAATCATAAAAGACAAGAGGGATAAAGACTTGACGTACAGGACTAAGCACTAAAGAGAGGGGTTACTCCCTTTCTTTTCAATGCTTAGTAATTGTCTTTTTCGGTCTGTTCCACCCGCATAACCGCCCAAGGTTCCATTCGAAGCAATGACTCGATGACAGGGAACAAAGAGCATTAAAGGGTTATGACCATTGGCATTCCCAACTGCTCTTACAGCCTTCTCTAGTCCCATTCTTCGGGCTTGTTCGGTATAAGAGAGCGTCGCTCCATAAGGAATGGTTAATAAGGTCTGCCATGCGAGGCGTTGGAAGGGTGTTCCGTCAAAGCCCAATGGTAAGTCAAATGAGCCTCGTTTGCCAGAGAAATAATCATTTAACTGCCGACAAGCCTCAGCCAATAAGGAATTATCCGAACAAACGACTTCCGTCCAATCATCGCCTATCTTCCTCTCCATAACATCCTCCCACCAGCAATACCTTAGCTTTCCTTCAGCTTCAGCAAGCACGAGTATGCCCAAGGGAGATTGGTAACGACAATAGAACATAACAGAAGACTAAGGTTGATAAGACTTACTTCTTCGGGCGTCTACGTGCCCACCCCTCTTCTGAGAAGTCGGGTTCTTCACCTTTCAGCTTTGCTGGTGCACCTTTCATAAGCTCTTTCCAATCGTCCTTCTTGAACTTATGTGTAGCAAACGGAGCGTCATTCTCTGCTTGACGACGCCCACGACCTCTGCGCCCACGATCGTCTTGGCGACCTTCAGTACGGCTTCCGTAACCACCACGACTACCAGTAGAACGACCACCAGCCGAGCGTCCGTGCCCTGGCTCATCAGCATCATTACAACGCACTTTACGCCTCTTGTAGACAGCACCATCTAAGGCTTTCATCACCTTCTGGGCGTCTTGTTCAGGCACTTCGATGTAACTTTGCTTCCCAAGGAGGTCTATATGCCCCACTGCCTGGTGCCCATTCATATTCTTATTAATGAATTGCATCACCTCACCAGGATAGAAGCCGTCATTCTTACCGAGGTTAATAAAGAGTCGCTTAAAGCCCTTCTCTGCCTTACGTGCGCCACGGCTGTGCGTTGCTCTGCCCTCACTACGACCGCTACGCCCCTCCTCACGACTGCTGCGAGCCGATGGTTTCTCAATCTCTGGCGCATTCTTATAATAGTCGAGGAAGCGACCAAAGGTGGACGTAACAATCTTTTTGATAAGATCCTCCTTATCTATATACTCAAACTGGCGGTTGATATCCTCCATGTAAGGTGCTATCTGTTCCTCATCCACATCCGTCTTCAAGATGTTATCCATCGTTTTGAAGAGTTGTTTCTTGCATATCTCTTCAGGCGAAGGAAGCGTTCCATCAATAAACTCCTTACCTATCTCACGTTCAATGTTACGTACCTTATATTTCTCACGAGAGTGGATAATCGAAATGGAAGTACCCTTCTTGCCCGCACGACCTGTACGCCCCGAACGGTGGGTATAGTTCTCTATATCGTCAGGAAGCCCATAGTTGATGACATGCGTCAAATCATTCACATCCAATCCACGTGCTGCAACATCGGTCGCAACGAGGATTTGTGTGAGATGCGAGCGGAACTTCTGCATTGTAAGGTCACGTTGTTGCTGTGACAAGTCGCCATGCAACGACTCTGCATTGTATCCGTCTTTAATCAACTTATCGGCTATCTCTTGTGTTTCTACCTTTGTTCTACAGAATACAATGGCGTAGATCTTAGGGTAGAAGTCCACCAATCGCTTCAAAGCAAGGTACTTGTCGCGTGCATTCACCATATAATAGATATGGTTAACGCTCTCCGCTCCTTCGTTACGACTGCCCACAACAATCTCTTTATAGTCGTGCAAGTAGCCCTTAGCCACCTTCTCTACATCCCTACTCATCGTTGCAGAGAAGAGAAGAGTATTACGATCTTCAGGCACACCAGTGAGTATCTCGGTGATACTCTCTTGGAAACCCATGTTCAGCATTTCGTCTGCTTCATCCAAAACAACGTTTCGTACTTGGTCCAAACGAGCCTTTCCACGATGCATTAAGTCGATTAATCGACCCGGAGTAGCCACAATGATTTGTACACCATGGCGCAACTGATGAATCTGGGTATCGATGGAAGCACCGCCATAAACGGCTGCGATGTGCAAATGAGGGATGTACTTACCGAAGTCCTTGAGGTCATCTGCTATCTGCAAGCATAACTCTCGGGTCGGACTAAGCACTATCGCTTGTGTCGACTTACTGCTTGTATCAATCCGCTGAAGCAGTGGTAAGCCAAAGGCAGCCGTCTTTCCAGTACCAGTCTGCGCTAGGGCGATAACGTCATTTCGATTACCTAACAAATAAGGGATTACTTCTTCCTGTACAGGCATTGGATGTTCAAATCCAAGCTCACTAATGGCACGGCGAATCTCTTCGCTCACGCCCAACTCTTCAAATGTCTTCAAATTCGTTTGTTTATTATTTATTATCCTATAGAAAAGGTAAACTCGCCACCAAACGAACCCACAGAAAGACACTTGCCTGCGCTCTTCTCTTCAACTAAAACACGCAGACTCTCAGGTGGCATCTACCTTTATGGGGTGCAAAGGTACGCTAAGAAGTTGGATCTTACAAATAAAACCAACTATAAATCAGCCTTCTTAGAGAATAAGAAACAAATAGTTTACGATGTTCACTATATATACTTTGCATAAATATGGACGAACTTTTCTTACTGTTATAAAGTCTAAAAGCAAAAGAATTTACTTATCAGAATGTCCTCTTTTAATACTTTTTTCGTACCTTTGTAACGTCAAATAGAAAAATAGTCGTTATTAAAGTTAATTATTTGAGTTAGTACAGAAGCATACAACTTACGTGAGTAAGTTAGATGTTAAATGAAAGACTTCGCAGGGATGCGAAGTCTTTTTGTTTATTACTAACATCTAATACTTATCTTACTAACACCTAATTAAAATCCTAATAACAACTAATTAAATCGGAGGAAACTTACTCCTATAGTGCAAAGGAGCATTAGTTAAAAACAAAAATAAACTATTAATCAAAGAAGAATAGCTTATTTAATTCTATTTTTTAGACTATTTTTCACGACAAACAAACACTCTTTCAAACAAAAAGAAGTATCTATCAGATAATAAAAAACCCTTTGGTGCAAGGTTAAACATGCAATCAACCATTGCTCCAAAGGGTAAATTCTTATCCTACTAGACTGCTGAACTGAAAGATTTACTTGGCTTTCAGTATCAGACGCAGGCTCTGTTTATAATTCAAATAATTCCAAACCCAGTTTAAGAGAATGAATGTCTTGTTCTTTACTCCTAGAATAGAACGAAGGTGAACTACCAACCACAAGAACCAAGCAGGGAATCCTCCAAACTTTTGACCATTAATCTCTGCAACTGCATGATTGCGCCCAATGGTCGCCATAACACCAAGGTTCTTGTACTTAAATGGCTTTTCTTCCTGTCCTTTCAACTGTTTTTTAAGATTCTGTGCAACACATTTTGCCTGTTGCAAAGCCACTTGTGCTAACTGAGGATGACCTAACGGATACTCCTTATCGCCCTCTATCAAACTCTGATCGCCTATAGCATAAACATCTTGTAAGCCCTTCACACGACAGAAACGATCGGTAAGGATTCTACCAGCATGACCTATGCTTTCCTTCGGCAAACCCTCGATAGTGTTCGCACAAATACCACTCACCCAGATAACTGTCTCTGCAGGAATCTCAAGCCCGGCACTTGTTTTCAAGATACCATCCTTATACTCTGTTGCAAACTGCGGCTGACGAATATGCACATGTAGCTCTTTCAAATCGCGCTCAGCCCTTGCAGAGGATGCAGGATCCATTGCCGAAAGAAGTCTATCAGCTGCATTAACAAGATAAATGTGCATCTGTGAGGCCTCAAGATCAGGGTAATCACGCTCCAAAATATTCTTCTTCATCTCGGCTACAGCACCTGCGATCTCCACACCAGAGGCACCTCCACCCACAACAACAATGTTCATAAGAGCTTGTTTGCGTGCTGGATCATCCTCTGTCTCAGCCTTCTCAAGATTACGAAGGATAGTATTACGAAGGCGCATAGCCTCTCCCACCGTCTTCATCGGGAGTGTTGTTGCCTCAATATCCTTGTTTCCAAAGTAGTTTGTCTTCGCTCCTGCTGCCAAAACCAAGTAGTCATAACGAATCTCACCCACTGATGTTTGAATCTTCTTAGCCGCAGTATCCACAGCTTCTACCTTTGCCATGCGGAAGAAGAAATCGTCTTTTCCTTGGAAGATACGGCGGAATGGAAACGAGATACTACTTGGCTCAAGTCCTGCTGATGCCACTTGATAAATTAAAGGAGGGAACTGATGATAGTTGTTCTTATCTATCAAGACCACTTGAAAGTCGTTATCAACCAACTTAGATGCCAATTCCAATCCACCTAGTCCACCTCCAACGATAACGACTCTTTGCTTATCTGTATGCGCAATGTTTGCTTTCATTATCCTGCATTATTTATGTTATGTATGTTTGTTAGCTAATTCCTATATTAAAGTAAACAGAGAATATCATGCCACAGCAATCCCTTTTTCAAAGAAAAAAACGTCAAATACCTCTGTTTCATATCTATAAATTCCTATTCGTAAATTAGTTTCGTAAGTTGTTCTTCAACGAACAACTCTTGTGCAACTGCTTGTATCTCCTCTGCCGTAATGGCGTCAATATTACGATAAAGAGCCGTTATATCCTTCTTCCAACCATAGTGCAAGAAGCCCTTACCGAAGTCAAGTGCAAGGTTCTCACGGTTGTCGCAGGCTATACCAATCTGTCCTTTAATCTGCTGTTTGGCTATTGTTAGCTCTGAATCAGTCAATGGTTTGTCGATGAAATGGTCTAATTCTGCACGTACAAGAGCCATACACTCGTCCACATCTTGCGTATCACAACCAAAGTAAATACTCCATAATCCAGTTGAAGAATAGCTTACCATCGTACTTTCTACCGTATACACCAGCCCTCTCCGTTCGCGTAATGCAAGGTTCAAACGTGCACTCATACCTGGACCACCTAATATGTTATTCAAGAGATAGAGTGCCATTCGCCGTTTATCATGCACTGCATAGGCACGATTACCAATCATTACATGTGCTTGATGAGTGTGTTTGTCAATCTTAATTGTCTGTGGCTCGTATGCACTCAATACTGGCAATGGCTTCTCCAAATGCTTATCAAGTTCGCCAACTGTGGTCACATTTGTGCCATTCTCTTGTGACAAGAGTTGCAGAAGTATGTTGAAATCAACGTTACCATAGGCAAAGAAGATTGCATTATCAGGTCGGTAATGTTGCTGCGTGAAGTGAAGTGCATCTTTGGTAGTGAACTTTCGCACACGTTCTGACGCCCCTAAGATGTTATGCCCCAATGGATGACCATGAAAGATAAGGTTCTCGAACTCATCATATATCAGTTCAGAAGGGCTGTCGTTATACGATTCTATCTCGTCACAGATGACTTCCACCTCCTTATCAATCTCCCTCTGAGGATAGACACTATGAAAGACTATATCCGTAAGAAGGCTTATCGCCCTTGGAAGATGTTCCTTCAAGATAGCAGAATAATACACCGTATCGGTCTTAGTGGTAAATGCATTCAAATCACCTCCCACCTCCTCAAGACAGTTTATGACGTCTAAAGCGGTGCGACGAGTCGTACCCTTGAATGTAACATGCTCACAGAAATGTGCTATTCCCTCCTCGTTCGATTGCTCATGGGCTGCTCCTGCATTGATTTGGTAGCCACAATAAACCACAGGTGAGGCTGTTTGAAGAGCGATAATACGCAGTCCGTTATCCAAAACTGCCGTTTGATATTCTATCATAGTGCAAAAGTAAGAAAAAAGAATGATATAGTAAGCGTCTTTGGCGACCAATAAAAAAAGAAGAGAGAAACTTTTTGTAGTCCGCTTAAATTACACTATATTTGCACAACTAAAGTGGAACACAATTGTAATTCACAATCAAATGCGGAAAGTAATAGGTATAGGTGAAACAGTCTTAGACATCATCTTCAAGGATAATAAACCAGTGGAAGCAGTGCCAGGTGGCTCTACCTTCAATGCTATCACTTCATTGGGTCGATGCGGAGTGGACGTCACGTTCATTTCAGAAGCAGGTAATGACCATGTTGGAGAATACATCATTAAGTTCTTACAAGACAATGGTGTGAATGCTGACAACGTCAGTATATTCCCTGACTCGAAGTCTCCTGTATCATTGGCATTCCTTGATAAGAACAATGATGCCGAATACATCTTTTATAAAGACCACCCTCATGACCAACTAGAGTTTACTTATCCAGATATACAACCCGATGACATCGTACTTTTTGGATCGTATTATGCGGTGAATCCAGTTATACGTCCACAAGTAATGGGACTTCTTGATTATGCTCATTCACGTGGAGCTATCATCTATTATGATGTTAACTTCCGACTAGCACATAAGGATGAGGTCATCAAGATAACACCTAATCTGATAGAGAACCTCGATTATGCTGACATTGTTCGGGGTAGTCATGAGGATTTTGCGACGCTTTATAAAAAGGAGGAAGCCGATAAGGTGTACAATGCAGAGATTTCTTTCTATTGCAAACAATTTGTTTATACACACGGAAGTCAACCTGTAGAGATACGTGGAGGACGTGATTTTAAGAAGTCATACGCTGTCCTTAACACGAATGTTGTTAGTACCATCGGGGCTGGAGACAACTTCAATGCAGGTATTATATTCGGTATCTTGAAACATGGTATTACACGTGCTGACCTCGAAAGGGGCTTAACGGAAGAACAATGGGACAAGGTGATTGAATGTGCCTTAGCCTTCTCTGCTGATTGTTGTAAGGACATCTTCAACTATGTAAGCAAGGAGTTTGGGGAGAAAATGAAGCTCTCTCATTCCTAAAACACACCCGAACAGACCACACTAAACATGATATAAAAATGATAGAAATTGCCAATAAAGTTTATTACGTAGGCGTTAACGATCGGAACAAAGCTCTCTTTGAGGGCTTGTGGCCATTGCCTTATGGTGTTAGTTACAACTCTTATCTCATCGACGATGAGAAGGTTTGCCTTATTGATACCGTTGAGGTAGACTTCTTCGTACAGTTCATTGAAAAACTCCGAGAGGTTTTGGGCGACCGACAGATTGACTATCTCGTCATTAATCACATGGAGCCTGACCACTCTGGATCGTTAGCTCTATTGAAGAAGTACTATCCTAACATACAAGTCATTGGTAACAAGAAGACCTTCGACATGATGTCTGGCTTCTACGGAATCAAAGATAACACCATAGAAGTTAAGAACGGAGAAGAGCTCTCACTAGGTGCTCACACCTTACAGTTCTTTATGACACCTATGGTTCACTGGCCAGAAACAATGATGACATTATGTAAAGGTGAGGTATCTCACCTCTTTACAGGCGATGCTTTCGGCTGTTTTGGTGCATTAAATGGCGGTTTCATCGATCAAGAGATTGATACCGACTGGTGCTGGTTAGAGATGGTTCGCTATTACTCAAACATCGTTGGAAAGTATGGAACACCTGTTCAGAATGCTTTGAAGAAGCTCGCTGGTATTCACATAGACTATATCTGCTCTACACATGGACCTGTTTGGCATAAGTATGTAGATAAAGTTATCAGTTTATATGACCGCATGTCAAAGTATGAAACAGACCCTGGTTTGGTCATCTGCTATGGTACAATGTATGGGAATACCGAACGAATGGCAGAACAAATAGCACGTGCAGCATCTTTAGCAGGCGTTAAGGACATTCGTCTTTATAATGTATCAAAGACGCACCACAGCTACATTCTTCAAGACATCTTCCGCTTCCGTGGTCTCATCGTGGGTGCTCCTACTTACAATGCAGGGCTTTATCACGAAATGGACGTACTACTCCAAGAGGTTGCCAATCGTGACATTAAGAACCATTACATCGGTTGGTTCGGCTCTTACTCATGGGCTTCAAAGGCGGTTGCAGCTATCGGGGAATGGAATGAGAATCATCTCCACTTCGAGAAGGTGGGCGAACCTGTTGAGATGAAGCAGGCTCTCACACCAGAAATCAAAGCTGAATGTGCTCGCTTAGGACGTGAGATGGCTGCTAAGCTATTGGCTGAATAAAACTGATACTCATCCATTGATCTTATAAGAGGTTCGCTAATCACACTTAGCGAACCTTTTTTTAATAGAATAAAGGACGAAAGCAACATTGATATAACACACTCGATTCATGTTTTTTTAGTATCTTTGTACACAAACAAACATAGGTAATTAGATGGAAATAGCAGTATTTTGTTCCGCAAATAACAATATCGACCCTGACTACTTTCGCTTAACTGAGACGTTGGGAAGATGGATTGGCGAGAATGGGCACACCTTAGTGTATGGCGGAGGGAACTCTGGTCTGATGGAATGTATCGGTAAGGCCGTTCATGAAGCAGGTGGGCGAACCATCGGCGTCATCCCTCGTATCATGGAGGAAGGGCGCAAAATGAGTGATTACGTTGATGTGGAAATCCCTTGCGAAGACCTCACAGACCGCAAGGCTATCATGATGGAGCGTGCAGATGTGTTCTATGCACTACCAGGAGGAGTAGGTACTCTCGATGAAGTCTTCACTATTATAGCCTCAAACACTATCGGCTATCATCAGAAGAAGGTTGTGCTCTATAACATGAAAGGCTTTTGGAATAGCCTTATCGCACTATTAGACGACTTACAAAAGCGTAATATGATTCGTGGAAATTATCACGATTTCATCGAGATAAAAGACTTTTAAGAACCATTATTAGGCGATCATTATACTTTAAGTTAAACGACGATCCTACTTTAACTTAAAGCTTAGTTGTACTTTAACTTAAAGGTTCATTGTACTCTAACTTACACGTCAATTATACTTCAAGTTGCGTGTCAATTCACTCTAATAAATGACTATAAAAAGTCCCCCTCTCTATTGTTTCACACAATAAAGAGGGGGATTTATCAATCTAATGGTTTACTTTACTTCACAACAATAGTCTTACCATCATGAATGTAAACACCTTTCGAAGGCTTTTGTAGCTTTATTCCTGATAACGTGTAATAGTCATCTGAACTATTGCCACACACATTAGTAAGGCTCTTAATACCTTCTGTAACCATCTTCAAAGGCATTACGTTTGTCGTTGCTGACACAAGTGAAGCTGGGAAAGACAAATAAACATCACCCGCAACAAGGCTATTCTGCTGTGCCAAAGAGAAACTCTCACCACTCAAGACATAGTTCTTAATACGAGAACTATTGTCTACTGACTTCTGACCATGCTCTACAACAACCATTGTCCAATACTCCAAAGAAGGTAAGGTAAACGTTACTTTACCGCTACTCTGCGTGAAGTCTAACTCTTGTGGAGCACCACCAAGACGGTCAGGGCTAGCAACCCAAATACGTGCAACAGGCTGCGCATCGTCAAGTACAATCTTCTTATTGTTCAAGACATTAGGCAATGGCATTGTTTCTGACAAGTCGCGAACATTAAAGTTGTCCCTTGAAACATTACTATAGTTCAACAACTGGATTGTTGTAACATCCCCCTTCTTGGTGCTGTAAGTGTTCACCATGTAAGGCTTAGGTCCTATTGTCTGCTTCTCTGGATGTTCGTTTAGACTTGGATCAGGGTTAGAGAGATCCCAAGCTGCCACTTGCTTGCCATCCATCGTCATACTTACAGTTGTTTCCGCATTGTTATCTCGCAAGTAATTCTCGTATGCTGTAAGGAAATCATAGTAGTGAATGATTGACTTTTGCAGCTTACTTGACATTGGACGAGTGTCATCTGGGAAGTATTCCGTGAACAACATGTGGTCTCCACTAAGCTCTATTCTTGATCCACCAAGGGCAAAGATTGTAGCTTCTCCCATCAAAGCACTACTCAAGCGAAGCTCTCCTGGGCGACCATTGCGGCAATGCAAATAGGCAGCGAACACTGTATTAAAGGTGTTCTTACCATTGTTACGACGGTTATCCTGTATGATCTTGCGATAATTCCAGTAGTAGTCGTCACCTCCCCACATCTCATTATAACCAAATTCAACGTTCTTTGTACCCACAATGTTTGGTCCTCCGAAGCTTGAAGCAGCGTTCATCACAAGATACTTATTGTGGTTATCCGCCTTCATGCGGTTGATGAAGTTAGCAAAATAGCCCTCAAAGTCATTCGTGTTACGGCGGACACCATCAGTATAAACCTTCTTTCCGTTCACTTTCTTACTCTTCAAGTTAACGTAATAAGCATCACGTTGATGCCCCAACTGGTCAATGTGATAACCATCAAAGCCAAAGTTCTGATAAACCTTATTAATAGAACCTGCAAGATAGTTTACCCAATTCTGATTACCAGGGTTCATTACGTATATGCTCGGCCAACTACCAAGAGGATACTGATACTGATGGAGATCGTAACCACCACCTTTCTTTTCATGCAAGTCGATCCATCCCCAATCACTGCTAACGCCGTCTTTATCAAGATTGTCAGGTGTTTCTGGTGTGTTGCCATTCATGTTTCCAGTCACACCATATATCAAGTCATAGAACATACACTTGCTTCCTACACCATGCAACTGGTTGATGTAGTTCTCTATTGACGACTTATAGACATTACGCAAACCAATATCTTTCCACTGTGTAGCGCCTTGAGGGAATAGAATATGGTGTTGCCATTGCCAATCATAGAACTGAATACCTGTCATGTGATAGCGATTGAGCATAGCAACCTCTCCCTTTACCTTATCTAGTGTCTTGCTTGCATCGTAGTGAGAAACAAATCCATAACGTGGGAAACGACCCCATTCCGTTGAGACATCAATACCTATTGTTGCATAAACATTGTCAGTTGTACCTACTGTAGTATAAACTTCTGCAAGATAACCAGTGAAGTTATCAGCAGGAACCTTCCATGTCCATGAAGTCTTTCCACTAATATCTGCAGTGGCGACAACCTTATTTCCATGTAGATAACGCACCTTTGCTCCATCTGGGAAAGCATACTTAGTTGTGAAGGTAACAGTGCTATTAGGCTCATAACGTACTTTATCAGTTGTCAAATCAACTGGGTTAGAAAGGTAAGTAAGGTCAGCCTTATGCTGAATCGTTGCATTGTTGGTAATCTCACTAGTTGCTACATGAAGTGCATTGTCGTCATAGTGAGTATCATTATCAGCCAAACGGAGTTGATAAACAGTGTTTGGTGTAGCCTCAATAACTAGTCCAGTACCTGCACCAGCAGTCGTAATAGGAAGCAAATTGACTGAGTTATTCTCACCAACACCCTTTGCTATATATGCTTTCAAGCCATTCACAGAAGCGAAATCAACTGCAAATTCACTTGAGAAGGTGGCATACTTACTACTTTGTTGATAGGGGAAGCTATCTTTCACCTTATCTGATATATAAGCAACACCCCTTATGTTTGCCAAAGCAGATGGTTTCACATAGAAGTTAAATTTGTTATCAACACCCGCAAAAGTGTATTGATTAACGCTAGGTTGGTTATCACCTAAATAATAAACAGCCGATAAACGGCTACAACCATTAAAGGTATTGTCATTGAAAGTGGTGATATTACCAGGAATAACAACTGATTCCAATGATGTACAATGGAAAAAACTACCTGTTCCTAAGGCTGTTGCTCGAAGTGGCAAGACTACCTTCTTCAAGTTTTGACAACCTTCAAACGACCATTCTCCAATCTCATTAACACCACTAGGAAGCTCCACAGTAATAAGTCCCGTCTGCTTAAAGGCATGATCCTTGATAACTTCTAAACGGCTATCAAACTGCACCTGTGTCAAGTGTTGGCAATCTTGGAAGGCTTGTCCACCAATCTCTTTCACATTGGCAGGCAACACCAAGGATGTTAACCCAGTGTTGGCAAAGGAACGATAACCAATCGTTTGTAAGGAACCTGACAATGTGACCGATTGAAGATTGGAACAATCAGTGTATTCATAGCCCTGCATATTAGCATTGCTTGACGCATCTGTTACGGAACGAAGGTTCTTACAAGCATTGAAAGCACTATAACCAATACTGTTAACAGAACTAGGAATGATTACAGATGTAATCGAGTTATTCCCCTGGAAAGCGTTGTGTTCAATGACTGTGACCGCATAATCATTTTTACCATACCTTACACTGGATGGTATTACAACGTCACCACTGGTAGACTTACCATCCACCAACGTTACAGTCTTATCCGAACTAGTTGTGTATTTAATGCTATTTTGCACAAAATCATCAGCAAACGACGTTGTAAACGATAGTAATGCTGTACACAAAAAAAGTAATCGTTTCAATCTCATTAATTATCCTTTCTCATTAAAACTATGATGAATTACCACCTTATTAAATATAAAAAGCATCGCCACACACTAACCCCTTTAGGCTAGACACGTGGCAATGCCCTTTCAATATAAATTTAGTTCTAATATTTAATCATCCCATAGTGACCTGCGGTTACCCACATATACGTCACCACCTGATGTTACATTCACTCTATCCGAATAGTCATCGTCCATGTCATCAAATACATGTTTCTTACCGAGAGCAGTACCTGGATCTGCTGGAGTATCATCAAATGACAAGTCTAACAAATGCTTCTCTAGCTTTATCTCTACCTGTTCTGTGACAGGACTAACATAGTTCTTTTTCATCGTACAATAACTTTTTTGCCATTCTTAATATATACACCTTTCTCTGTTGGGTTCACTACTCGAACACCTGAAATGGTATAGTAAACATTGTCTTCATCAGCCTTACCTGCTGCATCAATGCTTTCGATACCTGTAGCATCGTTGGTCATATTACCATCTTCATCGTCAAGACTTAAACCGAAGACTACTGACTTTGCTCCTTGAACACCTGGCTCGTTGGTTTCATGAACGTAAGCTCTACCACAGTAGATGGTCTTTGCGTCCTGAGTTAAGTGCAACTTATAATCAGACTGTAGTGTCCAGTTACTCTTACCATCTGTCTCTGTCTGATAAAGAAGAGTATCTTCGCGAACTGGCATTACCTTGTTAT
>ENA-OWND01000423-OWND01000423.1-metagenome-genome-assembly--contig:-NODE-423-length-29581-cov-10.144280_pt1 | contig 29581 bp, 28 predicted proteins | sample MGYA00245342_ERZ651119 | MGnify/ENA primary metagenome ERZ651119 (study PRJEB26857, sample SAMEA4031756) | metagenome | biome: human; feature: oral; material: saliva | place: Philippines | collected 2014... | reverse complement strand
AAGAAAGAAAAGAAGCTGAAGAAAAAGAGAAGGCTGAGGCTGAAGAAGCAAAGAAAGCTGCTTCTTCAGGGAAAAATAATGTCTATAAAGATGCTTCAAAAGGAAATAATGCTACCCCTCCTGCAGATACGAATAAAGGTGATAAACCTGAGCCTGTAAAAACAGCATCTAATAAACCAAACACAGATGATAATAAACCAAATTCTACTTCTTCAGAAAAGAATACTGTTTATAAAGGAAATGCAAATAAAACTGATTCAAATAATACAACTAATAATGAAGATTCTTCATCTAAGAATATTGTTGTAGCTGAAGTCAAGGATCTTGCTAATAAAACATCTGAAGCTACTACAGCTGCAAAAAGTGATACAGGAAAAGCTAAACAACTAGTTAATCAAGCAGAAGGAAATGTAAATAAAATTGTAGAAAATGTTAAAAATGTAAAAGATAAAACATTTTTAGAAAGATTAAAAGATAAATTAGAAGCAAAGATCAAAAAATGCGATCAAAGTCTTTCTGAATTAAAATTTGATAAAGGTATTGCAACAAATGTATTGAATGCTATTAAATGGGTATTTATTAAAATTAAACAGATACTGATGAAGATTGTAAAAGCTATTGTATCTGCTTTAGCATCTATACATAATAAATTTAGATAAAATATAGGTGATATAATATGGGATTATATGTAATAACTGAGGGAGTATCTTCTTATAATGAAGATGTACAACCTAATATAACAGAGGAAGACTTTAAAAAATTTGATGATATGATGTATAGTAATAAAGCCTTTAATCTAGATAGTGATGATGAGCCTAAACAAACTGTTAAAGATACAGAAAAGAAAGTTCAAGACATAGAAAAAAAAAATGATAGATTCTTGTAAAAAACATACAGTCAGTTCTGAACCTGAGAAAAGTCTTCCTTTCCTAGAAAGAATAAAGCATAAACTAGAAAATAGTTTGTCTATGTGTGAAGAAAGAATAAATAAAGTAAGAAATAAAAAGTATGATAAAGAATCTTTTACTACAAAGATTAAAGACCAAGCAATTAAGATCTTTAATATTATTAAAAAGGGAATAATGAAAGTATTGAATGCTATAGTTGGTTTTATTATAAAGGTAAAAAATTCTATATCTAAAAAATAATTTGAAAAGTAGTATAATAAAATGGGATTATTTGTAATCAATGAAGCATCTGATATGGATATTAAAGTAAATAAAGTTGATGCTTTCATTAAAGAAGCATTAAGAGAAGCTGGAAATGTTGAAGAAGCTGTAAGAAATTTGGCAGGATCTACTCCGACAGACACAAAGGTTATTAATACAGCTATCGCTGTTATTACTCGTACATATACAAAAGATCTTAGTGGATTAGAAAAGATGTGTACTCAGGCTTCTAAGTATATTAAATCTGGAAATGCAACCAATTCTGATACTAAACATCTTTCTATTGCTTATTCTAAAGTAGAAAAATTGTTTAGTAAGATTGAAAGTAATAAGTTAAAGAATGATACAATCAAAAATCTCTTTAATAGGATTAAAGCTATTTTCAATAAGATCTACAAATGTTTTGATCGTTTACATGCCGATATCTAATGATACCATTATATAAAATATAGGCAGATAACCTCAATGGTTATCTGTCCATTTTATTCCAAATGACAAACTTATAATATTTTATGGAGGTGAAATCGACTCTTATGCAAAAATGGAATTTTAAAATTACAGGGAAGATAGTCATCCCTGGAGTACCTTCAGATGATTTAAATATAAAACCGGAAAATTTTAAAGATCTTATTCGAATAAGTGATTATGTAAATAAGAACATGCCGACAATGTTAGCTAAAGTTAGTTTAGATAAAAACTTATTTGATATTATTATACAGAATGCAAAAAGTGCTACAATGCATTTAAAGATAGAAAAATTTAATTCATCCTCAGAATTAGATGAACCTACTACGGAAACTTATATAGAAGATGAATACTCTATCTTTGTTTCTAATGATATAAACTACTATAAAGAATTAGATTATATAGATAAAGAGAATAATGGAGAAGATAGAAAAGACGTATATAAAGAAGTTTATATAGGTCTTATGAGTAAGAAGTGTATAGATTCAAATAAAGTAGTTGCTAATACTACTATGATGAATACCAATATGATGGATATTGTATCTTCTTATATGACCAATCTTCATCTTCTTATTGAACCTTTCCAATATAATAAACCTCAATCCCAACTGATAATCCCTCCTACTGATACTCTTACTAGTCTAGTAGATTATCTAAATTCAGTCGAAGTTTTCTATCCTACGAAATATTTATTTTTTATAGATGAACCTATCTGCACTTATCTTATCTCTAAATCTGGTAAGGGTCTTCCTATGAAGAATGAGCAATATAATGACGTTCTTTTAAATGTAAGAGAAATAACAGACCCTAATATGATGAATGAAGGTATGGATATAGATACTAACCAAAATGCTTATTATATAGACGTATCTGTTAGTGATACAAATTATACTATAAACCATGATATATCTAAAATCATAAATAGATTTGATGCTATTATAAATCCTAGTAAAGATAATAGTATTTTGAGCTATGCTAATATTGCTAAGATGAAAGCTTATATAGACAGAATAGTATCTAAATTTAAAGTAATGATAAAAAAGATGGTAAAGAAGATGGGGAACGTCCCAGAGAAGTTAAGTAAGTGGAATGATATATTTAAAAACAATGTTTTAAACAAAGCAAAGGAACTAGCTGAATATCAAAACAAACTTACAGAAACTATAATGGGTCAGATATCTGGATTCCCAACATCTGCTGGGGCAAAACCTGGTAAAGTAACTATAAATGTCCCTATTGTTCAAGGAGCATTAACTTCTGCGATTAGTAAATATATTGGAAGTGGTTTATTAAACTTCAACAAGCAATATGAAAAGCTTAATAATATGAGTACTAAGTTTGAAGCTAATATAAATAAACTGACCCCTATCTTTTATGATTCAGAATATCTAGATAACTATTTAAACTCTGTTACAGAAATCAATGTACAAGATGTAATAGAGTCTACTAAGAATTCTATAAACAAGATCAATTCAACTTCATATTCTGCTTCTTCTCATGCTGAATCTAATATATTCTCTAAAACAAATGTATTAGATAATACAATGGATAAAGTTTCATCTATAGCAGATAAAGCAGCTGCATTTGTAAATAAGATAAAACCTATCTATGATAAATTTAGTCCTGTGTTTACAGATGCTAGTACCAATATATCTTTTAATGACGTATTTGCAAACTCTAATAAGCTATTAGAAAACGTAACAGAGATGCAAGGATATATAAACAATATCAAAGGGGTTATTGGAAGTCTTAGAGGGGTTATAGGATTTATAACTGGATTTGCTAAAAACCTATTATCCTTCTTCCCTAGCTTTAATGATATTTTATCCTGTGATATCAAGAGTAAATTTGTATCTTTGGTTACAGATGTATCTGCTATTTCCTTTACTGGAGAATCTATTTATAATAAATTATCTGATGCTGGTAAATATTTATCTCATGGTGGTTTCTTAGACAATACAGATATGCAACTATTAAAAAATAATTTAGATAGTATTACAGATTTAACCGGTATAGGTCAAATAGGAATAGGAAGTTTTGAATCTGACATGAATGTCGGAGGTAGCTTCGGTAGTAGTAGACCTGGAACACAGATAATTGTCTCAAAGAACGATAATCCTAATGAAGTAAAGAATTTTAAATCTGAATTGGAAAATAAGATCAACCAATTAACTATAAGCAAACATGATTTAGATCCATCTGTATTTACTCCTAATAAGAGATATGTGGTAAAAAATTATAATGCCCACTCTGATAAAGATGGATTATTCTTATTAAATAAAAAGACTGAAATATATTCTAGAGAAAGTAATATTTTTAAATGTATTACCATGCTAAACTTCTCTAAGATATTAGAAAACTCTACTACAAGTAAAGCTGAAGATGCTAATGCAACAACCGCTATTAATAATAAAACTAATAAGCAAGATTGGTATAAGAATGCTAACAATATGACTGATAAAGATAATAAGAATATAAACGTAGTTTCTAGTGAAGGAAAAGGGATCAAATTATCTTCTGTAACTAGCAATACTATGAGAACATTAGAAATGGGATCCGGTTCCATGTCTGATACAATTTCTCTTCTTAAGAAAAAATAAAAAAAATTAGAGTAGAGTCATTAAGACTCTACTCTATATTCTTTCTAATAAGATAGGATTTTCTGAAAAGTATTCGTCATTGATTCTTTTCAATGCTTCTGGATTCTCTACTTGTTCTAGAAATACAGTATCTATAGATTCAGGCATTGTTCTATATAGGTGAAGTTGATAATCTAGATCTATACATTTGAACCTATTTACAATCTCATCATAAAAATGAGAATCCATATTTTTATTAGGGTATAATTGATTAGCTGTATTATATATTGAATCAGGAGTAGCCTGATCAAATCTTTCATCAATAGTTTTTAATATCTTTAAACTTTGTTTGTAATTAAATAAAGACTTTAAGTTCCTCTTAGGAATACCAGATAAAGTCATAAACCCTGATAACCAAGATTGATTCACTTCAAATTTTTCTATTCTTTGCTTTTTAATCTCTGCAATATAAGAATCTAAAGCAGTATCTGTATTTACTATATAAGATTCATCTATACCTTCTGTATTTGTTTTCTTCTTAAATAGCATAATTAAATCTTTTACTTTAGAAGGAAGTTGAAATGCATATTGAGATGAAGTTATGAAAAGAGAAGGAACCTGTATATTTCTATTTTTAAACTTAGTAATCATATCATAAGCCATGACAGAAGTTTCTACAGTTCCTATTTTAAAATAAATATTATTCATGTACTGACACAGCATACTCAATAATGGTAAGTTTTCATTTACTATTTTATATATTTCCTGATTATTAATCATCTTAGTGATATTCTTAGAATTATAATCAGAGCAAAATCTTTGCTGGGTAGATGATCCTGAAGTGGGAGAATATAATAAAAATACAAAACTATCTATTCCAGCTTTTCTAAAAAATGATTTATAATGAATAGCTAAGTTAGCTAAACAAGATGTAATACTATAAGGATGAATAACCTTATAGAAACTAAATATAGGAAGTAATACTTGATACACGTCTATGTATATATTGATCCATTTAGGTTGTTGTTTATCTTTATAATAATCTACAAATAGTTTGTTTAGTTTATCATATTTTATAAACTGTCCATATAGTATATTTTCTATAGGGACAGCATCTAAATAGTCATATTGTTTTACTCGTTGATTAGGCATAATAGCCTCCTATTTATAATCGTGCATAGATCCACCCCTAGAAATAGAATGTTTCCCTGCTTTAGGAGTATATTTCAAACAAGTCTGTCCTGCATTCTTATTATACAATAGAGGAATACATTCATCGCATACTCTAGAAAACATCCATTTCGAAGGGGTATATTGTTTCTTTCCACAATATCTACAAGTAAAAGGAAGCACTTCTGCTTCATTCATTCTAGATATACAACTTTCGCAAAAGGGAACTCTTAATCCATCAGGTTCAATAGAAGTAGGGTGTTTGCAAATAATACATTGAAACCACCACTTCTTAGATCGCAAAGGACTTTCTTCAGAATCTAATACACAATTTTCAAATGTGCATCTACCATACATATCTCTATGCCTACAAGGTTTGTTTTCTCCTTGAACCAGATATTTACACATCTCTAATTGCTCTAGAGATTCATTCTGATTATCCCCTTTTATCTCTTCATACTGATTTTTCATATCAACACCTCATTTTACCCTAAAATATTATTAGGATCAAAGTATTCATCTTCATCGACAATTACTTCAGTGTTTTTTGCTTTTTCAACTTTCTTCTTACCAATTACTTTATTTAGAGAAGAATCAAAATCATCTCTATCTTTAAGATCATTCAATACAGTTTCTGTTTCCCCATATCCTCTATTGATCATAATCTCAGTAAGTTTATTAGGACCTTCTTCTGTAATAAAAGAAACACCTCTCATAGGTTTTTCTTCATTTACATCAACAATCCATTTTCTAAGTTCAAGTTTAGGTTCTCTTCCATTCCAAGATACTTCTCTAAGCATTAATACCATATTGCCTGAACCTTCATCTACTAATTCATTAATTCCATCTTCTTTAATTTCATATTTGATAGGACCAGCATCTTTTTTGAAAGCCATTTTATTTTCTCCTTAAGATAAAAAATAAATTTAAAAAAGTTACTAATTTATATTAAAGTATTGAGGTAGAGATTTCTCTCTACCTCAAATAGTTTTATTTACATTTCTGTATTAATACCAAGGCTATTAGTTCCGAAATCACCATAGCCAAAACGTGCAGCTAATGCAGTTACATCACTGGAATCAATTCTCCAAAGCAACAGAGAATAGTTAGTTGCAATGACATTACCATTCGGATCCATCTTAGGAGCAATCGGAGCTTTAACTTCGATATTGTAATCCCAATGACCATTGTTAGAGGTCTTGTCTCCATAGAGTTTTCGAATGATCTTATAGATATCGCAAGTAAGAGAGATATAGATCTGAGGACGATTGTAATTATCAGAACCAGTAGTTTCTTCACTTACTGCATTCCAATTAACTCCACCATTACGATTAATACCAGAGCTGATTACAAATTCACTAAGCATTTCTTTAGCATCATCAGTGAATTTGTAATTACGATAATTACCATTCGGATTATTGAAACGATTAGCTCGTTCAATACGGCTATACGCATCTGTATCGCTAGGTTTGTTAATGTTTTCTAATGCAAAGATAAGATTAGAATCTTTACCTTCTACAGGTTTGAAGAACAAACGAATGGAGATTTGACCATTTGCTGCTACTTCTAATTTAGATCCATAGTAATCCGTAAATACTGCATGATAGAAACTATTGATCAAATTGCTGAGATCTTTAGTTGTTACATAACCAGCAGATAAGAGCTGCGGGAATTCCAAACCAACTGCACCGATGGTTTGCTTTTCTTTCTTTCTTTCTTCTTTCGTTGTTTCGAATGCATTCATTGTGTGATTCCTCCTAATATATTAGAAATACAAAACTGAGTTAGAACACTGATGAGGCTGCCTATCATCACTAACTCAAATATATAGTATGTAATAGAAATTTCTATTACCTACCACCTAATTAACAGTTAAACTTATAAATTTTAATACTTCATCTTTATTCATAGCACTATTTTCATTATCATTTAATAATAGATTATAAAGTGATAAGTTTCTTTTTATTTTAGGGTATAGTATACATAATATACTCTTATCCTTCAATTCGGTAAATACTATATAGTGTTTAGAGTTTTTGTTTTTTATAGCATCCAATCCATTAATTTTTCTATCAAAATAAAAATACGAATCAACAGGCCATTCATTGTATTCATTATAGAATTCTTTGAATCCAGAACCAAGAGATAGTTTAGGTAATCTCATTATATTTTTAATAGCTACCTCTTTCTCTATATCTATTTTAACTTTGTTCAATTGATAATACTCTATAGAAGAACTATATTCTTCTAATATAGAATCTACGCTTTTATTATACTCATATTCATTAAAAGATACTATCTTAGTCAGATCAGATAGACTGTCTTCTAGATATAGATATACTGTTTTAGTAAATACTAATTTTATAATATCATTTTCATAGATAATCTCAGGTATAGAATCTTGTTTAAGATCATACTTTATAGGAAGACGATTATGTTTTGCAAACATATCTTCAAATATATCATTTTCATAACTCTTTAAGTTCATAAATTTATTGATATAAAATATATCAATATCTTTTATAGAATTAGTAGGAGTATTCTCTGTAATGTATTGATTTATAACCAATAGACTATTTATATTTTCTATCTCTGTATTTAGAAAGCGTTTTATAGTTACAACTAGATTAGGAACAATAGAATTGTAATATAAATACAATTCATTTATACTCATATGAAAAATAGTTCCTACTTCTTTATCTCCAGTATACATACTACCTATATCTAATATTTTTAGATCTACTTCTTCATATTCATCATATAGTTTAACTACTCTTAATAATCTAGGATACTTTATTAAGATTTTTATATCATTAGAAGTTATAAGAAATTTCTTACCCAATATTTGATCCAAGATAATTATCTCCTTTAAGTTATATATTTCATATTTATAATATACAACCGTTATTAGATTTTAAGATTTGGGAAGAGGAATAGATCCTCTTCCCTCTTCTCCCTATATATCTATTATTTTATTGTTTAGCAAATCAAAAAATTCTTTTAATATTTTTTTATCTTTTTTAGGTTTAGATTTAGTATTTTTGATTCTTCCATACTCAGATAAACAGAGATAAGGATAACAATCTATATTATCTTCTGTAAAAGTATAGTTTTCTTTGATACTAATAGATTTGAGATCATTGAAATTTAGTTTTGTAGCTTTCATGCTCTTCTGTATATCAAAATTAACCATTACTGTATTTGCTATTATATAAGCATCGAATTCTTTTCCTTTGGTATCTTCTAGATATTTCATTACATCATCTAAATCTAAAGATGTATTGAAATCAAAAGAACTATCTAAGAATAACTTCATAAAGTCACTCATAATTCTTCTAGGATAAATATCTATCAAAGCTTTAGCTTCTGTTCCTTCTTTTAATGTTTTATCAGTATTCAAACTTGTATTCATCAGATAAGATTCAAAATTAGCTTTAACCTTATCAAAATCTTCTACAAGTAAAGGAACTGCAAAAGCCATTATAAAATCATCATTCTTTAGATACTTTGTGATATTTTCTTTATCTTTATAAGACGAGTATTCACTTCCGATGTTATTGAAGATATTTAGATATCCCATATTGTTTTTAAACCCATCAAAAGATACAAAGAAACCAGGTTCTCCAACTTTCAAATCATCATGAAATATGAAATATACTGCTGGACATTCTTCTTTTAATTCTGTAGATTCTATAAATGCATCATGTTTAAAAACAGGCATATTATAGATAGGAATGTAGTTACATACGCTGCGATCACTAAGGTATTTATTAATGCGTTCACTTGCAACCCTCCGATAATAAGTATTATATGAGAACCTGGGATTCCAACCAAGAAACATCAAATTTGCTGCTAATCTTTCTTTTTCTTCAGGATCTTGTTCTACTTGATATGCATATGATAAGGTAGTAACTTCTGTAACCCAAGAAACCGGATTAAAGGATAATTTAATACCATTCATTATACCATTATAGTTATTGAACCACTTTATAGCAAAATCTGAAGGAGCATATGTTGTATTTTCAGAATTGCCAAATCTAGCTATTTCATCTGGAGTTAAGATAGGAATATCCCTAGAAGTGGATCCAAGTTTTAGGAAAGCTGATACATCGTAATCTAATTTATAATTTATACGATCTAATATTTTTCCTCTATAAATATATTTTACAGGAGTCATTCTATCGTCTTCCAATAATCTATATTTCATATTAGCTAGATAAGCATAGTCATCAGTTTCTGATACAGCAGAAAATAAAGCTTCTTCATATAATAATGAATCAGACTGCTCTTCATCTATAGAAGAAGGCTTATATTCCATAGGCATAACATTATCAGATATATCTTCCTGGTTTAATAACCTCTTCAGATTATCATTATAGATATCGGTAACTGTTTTACCATAAATACTCATAGAGAAGTCATCACAATTTTTTCTTCTATCTCTATCATTTGAGTTGTATTTAAACCAATCATTTTCAAGATCATTTAGATTATCATACTCTTTTCTAAGTATAGGATAATCGTTGTCTGTATAATTCTTTACCTGTTTTAATTTTTCTTCATCAGATATATCAGATCCGTCTTCTTTTAAAACAGGAGAATATACTCTTTCTATATGCAAATCTTTAGATGATAAATTAGGAGCTATTAATATCCCATCTCTTTTTTTCTTTTCTTCTATAGGATAATATTCTTTCTCTAATTCTATACCAGGTTCTTCTCTATATCTAAATTTAGCTTTTATTTTATCCATAACAGAATCATCTACGTCTTTGATTCCATTAAATTCAGACTCTAACCCATATACAGAATTAGTTTTCATAAACCGTTGTTTATTTTCATAATATAAAGCTTCATTATCTTTACCAAATAATCTCATAGCTTCATCATTAGCTCTATACCATAAACTAGGTAAAGATTTGTATTTATACCAATCTTCTTCAAGTTCATCTTCAGTAGCATAATGGTCTTTTATAATAGCTCCACCATGAACTTCTACCCATCTTTTTATTTCATTATATTTAAAAGACCTGTCTTGATCTTGAGAATATCTTTGGATGTTACTATCACTACTATTAAAAAATCCCATATCAAGCCCTCTATTCTGTAATTTTTTCAATCATATGATTAATCTTATTCATTTCTCCCTCAATATCAGAAACTGAATAAGATTCAAATAATGAATTCATTCCAACCATTTGTATTTTAGAAGATGCTAAAAGAGTAGTACCATTAACATGCGTTTCATCAGAATTAGTTGGAGACATAGTTCCAAATTCTTTATCTGCATCTTTGGATACATTATCAGCATCAGAATTTATTATTTTACTTAACTTCTTAAGTTCTATCTCTTCTAACAAAGGTTCATAATCTACCTGATCATTCATATATACTTTACTTCCAATGAATGCTTCATAAAGATAATCTTTATCATGAACAGGTCTATCTTCATAAGGTAATCTCAACTCTTCTAATAAAGAGTTGAATACTGAGTTTATATTAAAAGTTTTAATATCGTATAATTTTAAATCAGCTTCAGATAATGTATCCCATGTATCTCTATTAATAAGTTTTCCATTATTATCTACTTCGATATATTGACTATCTTTGTCTAATGATCTAGCAACTCTATAAGTAGACCATCCATCATTAATATCTTTATCATGATTATAATTATCAACCATCATTATTGCAGAAAAAGGTTTGTAAGTAGTTCCTACCATAGGATTCATTGTAGCAAGACCCATTGCTTCATTCATATTATTTAAACCTCCAAATAATATTTTAATTATAAAAATGTCCCAATGATTGTAAAGTATAGATTTTTACAGGTGAGACATTCATTTAAAAAATTATAAATATTACTTAGTAAAGATGGTGATATTTTTTGAGTAAAATACTTAAAGTAGAAGCTAATATAAGAGATTATCTTTTAGATATAGATGATCTTAATAGACCAAAAGTATTGGATATGGAAAATATCCAAACTGGGACTATGAATTCTGCAGCTTTATTGATTATAAGACTGCTACTTCTTAAAAAAGGATCATATCCAGACTTTCCTGATCTTGGAATAGATATTCGGGGAAGATATAGATTTGCTTTTGAGGAAGAATTGATCACACTACGTAATGAATTGGAAGATCAGATATCAACTTATTTACCTGAATTGATACCTGTAGATGTTGAGGTTTCATTATATAGACCTAAAGATTCTTTAGAAAATATGATTCTTTTCTCTATTATAATTAGACAGGTTAAATTTGAAATCTTGTATAATGTAGCCGCTAATACGATAGAAGGGTTAAACTCATAATGAAAATTTGGATTAAAATGAAAGACAACCCCAGTGTATCTAAATTAATAGAAGAATCTGAATTTAATATAGAAACCATGGATAAAGTAGAAGTATCCAATGATAAATTGAACGATATGTTTAAATCTAAAACAGCTCCTGGTATTTCTACGAATTCTGGACCTTCTATAACCTACAATAACAAATTAGATTCTGGTGCTATTGGAGATTATTTAGATACAACATTAGATGGTGCAAAGAAAAGAGCTATTGAAAGAGAAAAAACTGGTGGTAATGCATTCAAAAAGCATAAAGTACCTATTAGGAGGAAAAAGGATTAATTATGGAAAATAAAGAACAATTGAATTTATCCGATCTTGGTTTGGAACCTGAACTTACACCGGCTGAAAAGGTTGCCAAGAATGAAAATAATAAACCTATTGAACCTATTGTAGAAACTGTTAAAGTTGAAGAAGATAAAAAATATATTATCGTTGATGGTACTAAAGAAAAAGAAGAATCCAAATCTGAAGAACCTATTCAGAAAGTAAGCTTAGCAGATATTGCAAAAAGTACTGTAGTTGATGAAGATGGTAATACTAAATATGACGAAGTAATTTCAAATGTAGATACTATTGCCAAAGTTCCTAAATCTAAAGTAGATGATCCTATTCGTAAGAATTTAGATAGCCTTTATGATTTAGCAGATCATGAAATTGAACGTACCAAGAAAGAACTTACTGATCCTGATGGTCTTATTACTAAAGGAAAAGAAGAGTATGTAAATACTCAGTATGAAGTTCTTATGAAACGAGCTAAATCTAATGAACGTCTTTCTAAGTTTATTAAACAGATAGAAGATATTATTGAAACAGAACCTCGTTTTGATGGTATTACTGATTATGAACGAAAGGGATATATCTTATTTACAGTAGCTCATGATGAAAAAGTAGAAACCAACAATAAATATTTTGGTATTGAAGAAAAGCAAGTAAATCGTACTCCTCGTATGAGCTCTGATGTATCTAAAGATATTGATAGTATTACAAAAAATGACGATGATTCTAAAGATGATTTCCTTGATCTTCTTGATGACAGCAGTGTTGATCTTGGGGTTAGTCCTAAAAAGCCTGATCTCCCTTATGAAGATGATGAAATCAAAGAAAAAGACGATGAAGATGAAGAAACCTTCACAACAGTAAAAGATAAAGATGTAGAAAAAGAAACTCCTTCTGCAAAACCTATTCTTGCTGAAGAAGAAGATCCTGAAGAAAAAGAACTTCTTTCTGATGTAGAAGAAGATGAAGAACCTAGCCTTTCTGAAGAAGAAGTTAAACGTCTTACTCATGATTATAAAGAACAGGTTCTTGAAGCTCTTAAGATGGAACGTAATGAAGGTCTTGATGAATTTGTAATTTCCAAGAAACCTATTAAACTTAAGAGTGCATTACAGGTAGAACGTTCTGCTTATACAGTAACCTTTGGTTTACAATACACTGGTAAACAAATTGAAATGACTCCTGTATCTGGAGAAGAATTACTTCAATTCAATCCTCAGACTACAGATTTAACAACTATTGGTGGGCTTAGAAAGTTCTTCAATATTATTTATAATCACACCGTAGGGAAGAAACCTGATATTGATACATGGTTAAAACAGATCTCTGTTTATGACTTAGATTGTATGCTGTTTACTATTTATATGGCAAACTTTAAAGATGTAAACTACCTTTCCTATCAGTGCCCTAATAATAAATGCAATAAACTTTTCTTGGAAAAGAAAAAAGTAGAAGATATGATTGTATATCCTAATGATAAGGTTAAAGAACGTTTCCAAAAGATTCTTAATGGAGAACCTGTTCAATCTAAACTCTTTAGAACCAAACCTATTATCATTAGTAAAGATTATGCTTTCAGTTTCTGTACTGAATCTATCTATGGTGATATGATTGAACGAGCTGCTCTTACAGAAGATTTCTCTAAGAAGTATAGTACAGTAGTTCAAATCATGGCAAACATTGATACAATTTATAAAGTTAATAGAGCTACTAAGGAATTATATCCTATTGACTTTGGTGTCGTAGAAGATAGCTTATCTAAAACAGTAATGCGTAAAGTAAAAGCTATTTATGAAATTATGCGTCACCTCTCTCCTGATGAACACTCTGCTCTTATGGGTGAAGTATATAAAATTACTCGTAAATTTACAGAAGAAAAAATCTCTTATCAGATTCCTGCTACAGAATGCACAAGCTGTCATACACATATTGATGCTACTCCTCAGGGATCTATTGATTTGCTTTTCACTCGGGCCTTTTTACCGATCGGGGCACTTTCTATACAGTAATATTTAGCCTTTGCGAATACTATAAAAATAGACTGTCCTTTGAAGAAGCAAAAACTTGTGATGTTGGCTTTTTGTTATACCTACACTTTAGGTATATGAAAGAAATTAAAAATAAGACGGTACAAAATGCCAAACAAAAAGAAGAGATGGATGCGATGTTCAAAGGAGAATAAAATAGGAGGATTAAAATAGCTAATTAAAATGAATTTACTAGAATTCTCTCAATTAGTATCCTCTAAATCTATGAATAATGAACTACTCTCTAAAGAGGTAGCTTTGTATGATGTAATCTTAGCTTGTTTCGATATAAAATCTATCAAAACGATTTCTATTTTAAAGAATAATAAATTCGAAATAGAATTATCCGATAATGATGAGAGTCATTCACTTCATGAATTAAAGGATACATTAAATAACCAAATAATTCCTGGAGCTTTTCAACCACTATACAAGATTTCTATGAATTATTCTAAAAATATTGTATGGTTTGATCTTATGGATATTTAATTAGTAATCCCATCTAGCATTAGTTTGCTAGATGGGACAATTAATTAAAAAGTTTATGAAGAAAGGTAAATTTCTATGAGTGATAAAATCCTTAACGAAGTTTCTAAAGATCAAGAAGAAAAAATCAAACACCTTAAATTAGATCCTCTTAATGTAGCTAATTTTATCAAAGTAAACCAACTTAAAGAAATTAAGAACCCTATGTATTTTGCTAGAAAGAATGTCCCTACAGCAGATGGGTTATTATCTAATGAAATATTTGGTATTACAAAAGAAGATAGAACAACTATCTTCGCATATATTAACTTAGCTGGAGAATTTTTTTTACATCCTCTTGGATATAAGATTTGGTGTAGATTAGATAATAATGTAAAATTATGTGCTCATGAAGTTGATAATTATAAATTAGATGAAGAATCTGGTAAATTAAAACCTGATCCTAATGGAGAAACAGGTATTAAGTATTTACAAAAGATTATCAAAACCATAAAATTTAAGAAAACAGATTCTTTTGGTAGAGAAGTTAAGATTGATTTCTTAGAACGATATAGAGAAAAATTGTTCATAAAAGATTTTGTTGTAATCCCTGTTGGATATCGAGATGTAAATACAGAGCAAGGCAGAGTATCTGTAGGAGAAATAAACAAGATCTATGACTCGATTATCAGAGATTCTAAATCTTTAAAAGAAAGTAATGAATATGGTTTAACCCTTAATGGAGAAATAAGAGGACGTATTCAAGATAATTTGACTGCTGTATATGATTGGTTAGTATTCGGTAGATATAATGGTGAAGATTCTCAGGCTTCTGGTCTTTCTAGAAAGATGGGTCTTATTAGAAGAGCTGGTATGAAGAAGTCTTTTGACTGGGGTGCTAGACTTGTAATTTGTACTCAAAATCTTAGAAAAGAAGGATTAGAAGATATTGATGTAGATACAGATAGTATTGGGTTGCCCTTGGCTGCTATTTGTGCTAACTTCTTCCCGTATATGCTTTATTGGATTAGACGTTGGTTTGAAAACAATATATCAGACCAAACTAAATTATTGGTAACTTATTTGAACAAGGATTTTGATCTTCAAAATATAAAAGATTGGCAATCTGTATATTCTGATGAACGGATCAAAAAAGAATTAGATAGATTTATGCATGGTATGCGTAATCGTTTTATTCCTATCGAAGCTCCTATAGATACTTCTAAATTAAAAGGAAAAAATAAAGATAGGCATTTTTATCTTACTTATAAGGGATATCAAGTTTCTGATGAAGAAGTAGCTGAAAAGATGATCAAAGGAGATACAGTAGGACAACTTCCTATTCAACAGAGACCTCTTACTTGGTGCGATCTTATTTACAGAGCTGCTATGGATATTACTAAAGACAAGATTACTCTTATTACTCGCTTCCCTATCGACAGTTATTGGAATCAGTTCCCTGCAAAGATAAAGGTAATTTCTACTATCCAAACAGAACCTATGATAGTTGATGGGAAATTCTTTAAAGAATATCCTAAGATAAGAAAAGAAGATATGAATTCCAACTCTACAAATAAATTCATAGATGTGGCATTACCTAACAACGTTCGTCTTGGTTCTATTGGTGGTGACTATGATGGAGATACAATATCTTCTAAAACCCCTTTCTCTATAGAAGCTAATGAAGAATTAAAACAGCTTATCAATTCTAAACGTCATTATATTTCTCTTGGTGGTATTAATGAAATGACTACATCTAAAGAAGGTAAACAGGCTCTGTATGATCTTACAAAAGTTTTACCTGATGATGAAGGATTTTTAACTCAAGCAGAGTTTAAAACTAAGCCTAAATTCATGAAATAATAATCCTAATATGAAACATTGATGTAATTAATATTAGTATATTATTTAATCCGGAGGGCCTGTTATGGGAAAATTTATTCCTATTTCTAAGATAGAAGAACGAAAAACTAAATTATCAGAAAATCACTTTAATTCAGGATATTATCCTTTGTTTGAATCTTATAATAGAAAAGAAAATTATAATTATGAAAATTTAAGAGAATCTGCTTATAGATGGAATAACTATTCTCCAAACGTAGCAGATAATTTTAGTAGAATTTTAGAACTATTTGATATTGTAAAAGAAAATAATAATGGGACTCAATTACAGGAATTTACTAATATCATAAATAACCATATTATTCCATATATTAAAAGCCCCTCTGTATTTAAGAATAATATTTTAAAAAGATTAGACGAAGATTCTAACAATGTATATTTAACTTCTATTCTTGATAAGATCAATGAACAAGAAGAATGTGATCGTGTTATTAGAAATCATAATATGATTTCCAAAAGATTCAACATTGATAAATTGGTATCTCAAAATATTTTGTTTGAAGATGCAGTTACAGAAACAATCTACAAACTCTGTGAATTAGTGGATACATATAACTTGGATTTTAAATCCAAATTCTGTATTGCTAATGAGATGGCACTTTATACTATCAATAAGTATGCTGGAGATTCTGTATCTCCACAAACCATTTTTGAAAATGTAACAGATTATTATCTTATAAATGGCGGAACCAACAATATTCCGAAGTTCTTAAATAAGATAAGAGAAGCTACAAAAGCTGATGACTTTATCAATGAATCAAATACTTCTTACATTGATAAATTAGAACGTATCCATAGTAACTTTATAAATGGTAATTTTGATGAAGATTGCTATGGTGGTATTATGGATAGATATCGTGGAAGCAATATCTATGGAATGGAAGAAACGGCTAATCAATTAGAATTTGCTGAGTTTGCTATAGCTTCTCTTTGCGAAGGTGCAGTATCAGATAAGATAAAAGACATGATCACTGCTTTTAAGATGGCACCTGAAAAGACATTGAGTGGATTGAAAGAGATTATAAAAGCTATATATGTAACTACTCGAGAAGAAGATCTTAAGAAGAATACGAAGAATGCTTTATCTGTATCATATTACTTCTTATGCACCTTATCTGCAGTTCCTGCTGGACCAATAGCTGTTGTTCTTTCATTAATCTCTTCAAATATTGTATCTAAAATTTCTAATAAGATTTATTTAAAATCTTGCATCTCTGAATGGAAAGATCATAGAGCTGTAGTTAATAGAAAGATTAAAGATGAAAAAGATCCTCAAAAGAAGAGGAGACTTATTTCTTATTTATCAGAAGTAGATAAGAATATTGAGAAATTAGAAGCTCAAAATGAAGTAGAAAATAAAACCTTTGGTATTGCTGGGGATATAAGAAAAACTAATAAACTTGATTCCAAGGTAGCAAAGATAAATGCTAAGTTTGAAAAGAAATTACATGAAGCTATTTTATCTGAAGCTACTACCGAAGAAAAGATAGATGATATTGTAGATAAGTTCAAAGCTCTTCCAGTAAAATCAGTTATGGGGGTAAGGAGTGCAATTCATGCTATCTTAATCACTTCAAGATTAGAAGATATTAAAGCAGGTACTAAAAATTCTTTATCTCTTTTATTCTATTCAACTATTGTTATAGGAATCTGCAGTATTTCTTCTGCTGCTGGTATCCTTGCATTCATTACATCTTATATTGTTTCTAGTCATCTTAATAAAGAATATTTGGTTTCTTCTATTAAAGAATGGAAAGACCACAAATACTCTATTACCAGAAAGATTAAAGAAGAACAAAACTCTGAAAAGAGAAGAGAACTTGAAAAGTATTTAGATGAAGTAGAAGATAATATTGATAAGCTTGAAGATGAATATGAAAAGGTAAGAGATAAGACTAGAGAAGAACTTGATAAGGCTCAAGATGATAAAGAAACTTTCCATCCTGAAACCATAAAATCTAGTTCTTTGATAAATCCTTCAGGAAATGAAACTCCTCAACTAAAAAGATTTAGTAATGATTATTTAAAGAAAGATGATAATCTAAAGAAGAAATATGACGATGACGAAGATGATGATGATCCCGATTTTGACGATGACGAAGATTTCGGTGATGATGAAGATTAGAGGAGAATAATAAAATGAGTTTATTTGAGGATATGATTTTAAATGAAGCAAGAGCCATCCATCCTCAACCAATGGTTAAGGATAAGGATGACGCTACCCCTTCTGTAACTACTGCTAATGGTAATCAAAGTGTAAATCAACCAGAGCAAGATTCAAATTCTCAACCTCCTGATCTGAACTCTCAACCTTCTGGTGGTGGCGGTGGAGGATCTAATGAAGCTCCACCTCCTCCCGATAATGGTGGTGGTGAAGAAGCACCTCAAGGTCCTCCTCCCCAAGAAAATGATATTGGACAAGACCCTGGTGGAGAAGAGGAAGCTCCACCAGAAGAAGATCAAGAAGGTGAAGCCCCTCCTGAAGAAGGTGAAGAAGGAGAGGGTGGAGAAGAAGGTTATGAAGATGATGAATATGGTGAAGAAGAAGGACAAGAAGATGAATCATTAGATTCTTATGAAAAAGATGTATTCAGAGATTTGAGTCCTGAACAAATGATTATCAAAAATAAAGAGTTAAAAGCTCAATTCAAGTCTTTGAATAATATTATTTTTGATAGTTTAGAAAAGTTGAATAATATTTCTCATACTTCATATGATAACACTATCTTAGATTTTGTAGTTCGTAAATTAGTTGAACTTAAAGATATAAGCAGAGACTATACAGTAGATGCTTTTAACACTAAAAGCTATATTGAAAATCAGATACAACTACAAAAGATGGTTGCTACCTTTAACCGAATTGTAAACCTCTTGTCAAATGTAAGAGATAATAGACAGAGAGAATTCGAAAAAGAACTCGAACAGAACAAGAAGTACAGTTTTGGAAAAGGTAGATCTAATGATTATCCATATATCTTTTCTAAAGATATAGACTATGAATAAGAAATATAATTTATAAATACAAACATATTGATAAATCTATAGTTACTGTACCTTTAAAAAAGAAACTGTGACTGTTACAGATAGATTTAATTAAATTTAATTAAAAATCTAGTACGCCATTTATAAATAATAAAAGATCAAATAGATGGCTCTCTTTTAAAAGGAGGATTTAATAATTATGGCAGTTGTTAACGGTTCTAACCAAACTGGAACTGACTCCATCCTTCGTGGTTATGAAAAGGATAGCATGCATGGTCTTGCTTCCCGTTTCTGCGAAGTAGCTAAAAGCGGTATCCAGGAAGGCTATGATATTTATACTGAACCCAATAAATTTTTCCGCACTGAAACACTGAACAATCAGATGCGTAATTTCTTTATCGAAGATGCATTCGATAAGAATGATCCGAAGTTTGCTACAGCTGATGCTGTTCATGAAGAATATGGTATGCTCGATACTTTGTATCGTAATGACGTTCGTGGATTGACAGAAGCCGCTCCCTTGGGTGCTTACAACCCTGTAGTTGGTATCACTTTCCCGATGCATAAAAACTTGTTGATGACCACAGTTTTCGACAAGGGTGCTATTCCTAAAGACGTTGCTGATGCTCCGCAGTTCACATTGTCGATGGAAACTCGTACAATGTACAGCCCTGATGGTCGTGAAATCGATATGTTCTTGGAACAGAACAAGATTAAAGACCTTATCGAAGGTGCTGTACCTCATAAAGATATCGTTATTATGCTTCCCGAAGATCAGCAGACTGATGTTCTTGAATTGTTGGGTGCAACAAATAAAACTGTAGCTAACGTATCCCGCTCTTCCAAAGTAACTCGTCTTTTGATTAAAGACGTTTATGTTGCTAAGGGTGAAGAAAAATATGATGCTGCTAAGAAAGAAATCGTAGTAGAAACAGCTGGTGCTGTTGGTACTAAGGTTGTTACTGTAGAACCTATTAAATTCGTTGCTGCATATGGTCAGTATGACCGTACTTTCCAGAAACGTGTTGACTTGGTAGTTCCTACTGATAATGCTGGTAATATTCGTAAGGAAATCTTCCAGTTCGCTGGTTCTATGCATAAGAACCGTTTCACTTTCATGGCTTCTTCCGATAAGGTTGTAGGTGTTGTTCTTAGTGCTTCTCTCGACGTATCGTCTGCAGCATATGAAACTCCGAAAGTTAAATGGTCGGCTCGTACCGATTACTTCGAAATTCCGGAAGCTCCGCACATGACTGTAACGATCTCGCCGGAAGAAACGAAGGATCTCAATGCTATGTATAACGTTAACCAATTGACTAAGATCATGTCCATGATCAAGTTGTCGATTCTTAACTACAAAGATGACAAGATCCTTGAAAGCTTGGATGATTCGTTCTTGAACCTCCCGAGCACTTCGAAAGTATCCGGTGCATTTAACTTTGTACCGCCTGATAACTTCCTTGGTTCGCATGTAACATGGCGTTATGAAACGTTCATGGACTACCTCGATACTCAGGTAACCACTATGTTACAGGTACTGAATGATGAAAACATGACTGTTTCTATCTTCGGTCGTCCGGAACTTATCCGTAAGATTACTCCGAAAGAATATACTTATACAACTCCTCCGTCGATCGGTCCTGTTTCGCTTGATTACAAGAAGACCGTTAAGACGAGCGATAACCGTATTTATCAATTCATTAGCTCGAACAAATTGCGTAACGATAACAACTTGATCATCATCTTGAATCCTCGCAATTCGAATCGTGTAATGTACAAGATCTTTGATTATCAGTTATACGTTGGTAATGAAATTCGTGACACCTCGAATTATCAGCTGCCGGCTGTAACTGCATTTGAACGTTTCTTGTTCGTATCCTATCAGCCGGTACAAGGCCGTATTCAGATCATGAATCCGACTGGTTTGGTTGAAGATATTGAAAACAAGACACCGGTTAGCAAGGATCGTGCTCTCAACGATTACACAGCTAACAAGCTCACCTATACTCATGACAAGAATGGCAATGGCCAGTTCATTGATCATACCGGTGAACTTCCTGGAACAGCTCGTTCCGTTATCTATCCGGACGGCAAGGCTCCTGGTGTACCGCAGAACGGCATAGCAGATCAGAACTATGCTTATCCTTCGCCGAACTACTCGGTAACAGATCCGAAGAACTAATTAGACTTATAAATAGATTTTGGGATAAATCTATTTTAAAAATTCCACATGAAAAATATATAAAAAATCCGATGACAAATGCCTCTCTAGGAATAAATCCTAGAGAGGTAGTTTGTGTCAAAAAAAATAAAGAGGGAAGTAAATCCCTCTTTATTTTATAACTATCTATAGTTCTTACCAAGGCTTCTAAGATTTTCGTGCATGATATCCTGATCCATATTTCCTACATTATTGTCATCAATCATAGCACGGCAAAGATATTCGACAAATACTGTATTTTCTTCTTTTCTGGGATCTAAATAATATACGTTAGTTCCTTTCATAACTTTATAACCAGATTTTCTATTGGGTGTAGGAACAAACTTATCGAACTGACTCTTGCTATTAGCAAAGCCAAGTTCAATATCACCAGATTTACCAGTATGATATCTGAAATATGTTGCAAAAGCATATTCAGATTTGTTTTCATTATCTTTATAATAGAACTTTGTTACCATTGATTTGTATTCTCTATCAAATGCAGTTTCATTTACATCAAAGATTATTGTTCTTCCATCTTTAAGAGTATAGGAAATTTCGTCTTTAGAAATTCTGGTGAATCCAGAATAAGTTCTAGTCCCTACTTCTTTAGGAAGGCCTGATTTATTTGTATCAGGAACTACTACATTAATAAGATTCTTATGCATAACTACATTAGAGAGTCTATTTACAAAATCAATACGACTCTTATCCCATGTAAGCTCTACTTCATTTCTGTTCTTTTCAACATAGTCATATGTATAGAGACCACCTGCTGCAAAAAGAACCAAAATACTAACGATAACTGTAACAATTACATACCAATTGATATACTTCTTAGCTTCATTAAATTTACTCATGATAAAATCTCTCCTTTAAAAAAAGTTTAAATAAAATAATAGATAAAATGATAGGGAGTAGTCATATGACTACTCCCCTTAAAATTAACGATCTTTAATTTTTTGAATACGTTTGCAAAGAACAGAGAAGTATCCTTTCATATACTCTAACTGCTCCATTAATAAATCATAATCTTCATTATCAGGATTTTCATCAATGAAGTTAGATAACTTTTCTATCTTGATTTCTAACTCTTCATGTTCATCCATCAAACGTGTTTCCCAATCTTTCATGTACTTATTCCCCCTTAATTACTTTTTATTTTCTTCTGAGATAACAGTGGATCTTTTAGGTTTAGCTAAATTAAGAAGCTCTTGATAAGCACTTGCATGCTCCATAATAAAAGATCTTATATAAACCTTAATATAAGATTCACTGATAACAGGTTTGATTCTTTCTGCTTCAATGGCGAATGCTGTATCTGCTAAAGAGTTAAGCATTCTATTTCTAATATCTACAATCGTGATTGTAGAATTATTAGCAAATTCACAAGAATAATATTTATTTGCAAATTCAACTAATTTAGAATATCCTAAACCATCTTCCATCAAAGTCTTTACTTTAGCTAATAATGAAATAACAGGTTTTTCACTATCATTAGAAAGATATCCATTTCTTTCCATCTCTGTATATATAGCATCTATAAAGTCTTGACTTTTATTTTTTACTTCATTGGGATGGATTACAACGAAGTCTTCACTCATCCCCTTAAATGTAAGATTATTTATTAAATAATCAGGAATATATAAGGGATTAATAAATCCTCTATCCCTATCACTTATCTCTAGTAATTTACTTTTCATATATGATATTGTAGGAATGTGCTTTATCCATACTTTAATACCAGTTGCCATAAGAGATGTGCAGATATTTGAAATAGAAGATACTATTTCTTTATATTCAAAATAATCTGAATTGCAACTTTCTTCTGCTATAATCTTTTCATTCAATCTTTTTTTCTCATTAATATAGTAAGGCTTCATTTTGCTTTCACTATATTTTGTTTCTTCCTTTTCATAAGAAGGACTATATCTTTTCTTATTTTTCTTAAAACTATTTCTGTCTTTCATAAAAAACATCTCCTTTTTTAAAATAAAGTTTTAGTATTATGATAAAATAATTTTTATCATAATAATAGTATATAATTACCCCAAATTTTCAACCTTAGATAAAGAGGGGGTGGTGCAGATGGGTATTCTGCACCACAGTTTGAAAAAAGAGGAGTAATGACTAGAACTTCCAAGTTCAATAATTAAAACAAAGTTCTACTTATAAGTAGATGATCTATTTATTTTTAATATCCATAGGAGAAGAAGTTTCTATATTCATATCTGTTTTTCTAGGTTCTATGAATTCTTCTTTCTTCTTTTTATTAGTTGTATTTAAATTTGCAGTGTAATCGTTCAATGCTCTTTCTCTACTTACATAAATATTTTTGTTTTCCATTTAATATCATCCTTTCTTATTAAGGAAACATCTAGATAATCCGTGACGACATTTTAATATAGCTTTTAAGGAGGATTCTTACTTTGGATATCATTTTAGCTAAAAAAAGAAAAGCTGCCTACGATGATGCTGAGGTCGCTATAGCGAATATAAAAAAAGACCCTAAACAAGAATATGTATTAGATCTTCAGAAGGCATTAAATTTAATGTTTGATGCTAAGTGTATTAGTATTTTATATACTCAAAATACAGATAAATTATTTTTTGGTGTATATGCTATGCCGAAAATCCCTGCTGAACAGGTTATAAATATAATCACTTCCAGTTCTACTTATATTATCAATGAATACTATTTGGAATTAGATTCTAAATTATTTCAAATGGATATTGATCTTAAACCTAGTGAAATCATGGCTATTCTTATTTATGATATTGGTAGAATGGTCAATGATGGAAGTCCTAGTGAAGTTGTTTCTAAAGCAATTGATCGTTATCTTCTTGCTAATAACGATGTATTGAGAATCTCCGATTCCATTAATTATATGGAATTACTTTCCTTTGGATTTAGAGATGCTATTCGAAAATACATTACCCTTGTAAATAAAGATAAAGTAGAAGATAATGAAGTAATGTATGATTATTATGAATCCATCAATTACAAACAGAATCTTTATAATGCTTTTAGAAAATTAGAAGCATGCTTCTATAATTATAACAAAGAAGCAGATAATAAGTTTGTTGTATTAGCATGGGTTCTCCGTTTATATAAAGACGTTCTTCATAATCGAATTCCTGCTATTGAAACTCTTAAACGTTGCAAATTACTCACAGGATCAAAGATAGAAATCCGTGAAATGGAAAACGTTATCAAGAGATTAAATAGAATTGATGATGATCAATTATTAAAAGAATCTGTAGATATGTTGGTTGAAGAAGTAAAAGCAAATATTCTTCCTAATAAATCTAATAAACCTATTCCTCAGGCATTGGATGATGATCTTGTAAAATTAGAATTAGAACAGCAAAATGCATTGTATAATGAACCTGATGCGGTTCCTAATCTTATTGCCAATATCAATTCTAAACTTGCTTTTATTCAAGATTACATTGAAAATAATCAACTTACCAAATCTGAGTTTAAACAACTGAATGATATGTATAAAGGTCTTACTTTAAAACGTGATCAATTATTTAAAGGTGATCTTTATGATGAACGATTCAAAAAGTATTCTGTATATTTTGATTTAGATGATCGATAAAACTAAGGAGAGGATTTATTTCCTCTCCTTATATTTTTATCAATTGAAAATTAGGTTGTATACAATAATTATGAGGTAGTGTATCTTATAAATTATGAAGGCGGATACATTATATTAGAAAATTTTATAAACTTATTATTTGAGAAGGAGAGAGGAAAATGGCATTCGAATCAGGTTATGGAAACCAACAATATTCACCGACAGTTTATGGTTACAGTTTCTTCAATAAGGAGTCTGTAATTGATAAAACTATGATTAGTTTTTCTATGTGGAGAAATCTTCTTAAAATTAGTATTTCTCCTGTTATTGAATCTGAAAATGGAGAAACACGATACGATACAAAGAATGGTATCTCCGTTTATCTTACTCCTCAAAAAGCAAAAATGTTTGAAAATCTTTTGAGCTTATCTATTAATAAAACGGAAGAAGATACTCTTAAAGGAAATGCTGGGGTAGCTACAGGATCAAATCTTATTACTGTAGAAGATCCTGGTGTTGTGTATGGAAAACCTGAAGCTGGAACAGTTATCAGCATTAAGAAACTCAATCAGAATGGTCAGATTGAGCAAAGCTATTCTTATGAAATTAATAAAGGATATTATAATATCATCATTGGATTTGATCCTAAGACAGCTGGATACACTCAAAACTATGATATGTTTAATACCCTTGAATTAGAAATGATCATCCTTCAACTTAGAAGCTTCTATGAAGCTATGAGTAATGCAAATGCATATTCGAATGTAACTCATCAATATCAATATTATTCTAAGATTGCTGCTAAACTTGGAGTAGATTTAGAATCTAATTATAATGGTGGGTATAAGAAGAGTTATTTTAGTAATTCTGGAAACTCTGGAATGACCAACACTTCTGCTGGAAATTCTGAAACGATTGAAAGTTCTCAGCTTGATTCTATTATGGGTGCTATGCAATAAAATCTCAGGGGGATTTTATTATCCCCCTTTATTTTTTTTATTGAAATAGGTGGTAGTTATTAAAAAAGGTGAATATACAAAAACTGTATTAGTAGATTTTGATATGCTATTTGATATAGATTTAGCTTGTGTACTTTATCTTAAAGATAACTATGGCAAATCAAAATTTTTTAAAGAAGAATCTATAGAATACTCATTCTACTATTTAAGATATCTAGTACTTACTACGAAAAATAGGAATCCTATATCTATCTTATTCAAAGATGAATATGTAAATAAGGTTGATGGAATATACAATGAATTAATTTCTACTAAACTAAATGAGGTTTTAAAATATCTTATAAAACCTAATGATATTTTAAAGTTATTAATAGCAGATTCATTACATGATGATGTAGCTATTACAGTTAATTGTAAGACAGATGAAGAGATTAAATATATAAAATCATTTGAATTTACAAATGATTGGAATACAGTACTAAATGAAATAGATGCTTCAAAATATAATACCTTATTTATACATTACGTAACTGATTTGAGCAAATTAGATAATGTATCTGGTAAAACAATATATCTATACAATTTCGGATATAATTTTGAAGATGATGAATTGAAACATCATCATCCTATAAGTATGGTTTTAAGTGAGGTTAATGTAATAAAATATATCTCACCATATGCTGATTTTGAATTTGCAAAATAATCATAAGGAGAGTGCACTTAATGAAACTTGTAAGTAACGTTATTGCTGAAAAACAATTGAGATCTGCTCAATTAAGAGCATTGGAATTATTTGCTAATACTCTTAAAGGAACTTATGGTCCTATGGGAGAATATACCGCTTACTCTTATAGAGATACAAACAAGAATACAAAACTGGTAGTGAGCAATTATACTAAAGATGGGTTTACAGTTCTTAAGCATATTGATCTTGATAAACCTATTGAAGATATCCTTAAAGATGATATCCGTACCATTTGTACACAGGTTATCAAATCTATTGGCGATGGTACTACTTCTGCTGTAATTATGTCTTACCTTATCTTCAAAGGACTTCTTGAATTACAACAAAAAGGTCTTCCTAAACGTAAGATCGTTTCTGTATTTAAAGAAATGATTAAAGAAGGAATTGATATTATTGAAAGTCGTGGTCATGAAGCTACTTTAGAAGATATCTATAATATCGCTTATACTTCTTTGAATGGTAACTCCGAAGTAGCTAATATTATTAAATCCATTTATGAAGAAAGTGGTATGGATGTATTCATCGATGTATCTGCATCTAATACTCCTGAAACTAAAACAAAAACATATAATGGTATGACTTATGAAGAAGGATTTATTGATCCTTGCTTTGCTACTAATGAAAAGACTTCTTCTTGCGATTTGGTAAATCCGAATGTATATGTATTCGAATCTCCTATTGATACACCTGAAATGGTAAATCTGTTTAGACTTATTGTTCATGCAGAATATCTGGAACCTATTCGCAAGGCAACAGAAAAAGTAAATATGGGTAAAGAAATCAAAGAATCAGATATGCCTGTACCTACTTTGATTATCTGCCCCACAATTTCTCGTGATATGAATAGCTTCTTAGATGAAATCATTACAGCAATGACTAATATGCCTCCTGATAAAAGAGGATATCTTTGTGTAGTAGCAAATATCGATAACGATAATAACTACTTGATGGATATCATGAAGATGACTGGTGCTAAATTCATTAAGAAGTATATCGATCCTAAGAACTATGAAGAAGATAAGAAAAAGGGATTAGCACCTACAGAATTCAATATTAAAACCTTTGCAGGTAAGGCAGAACATGTAACTGTAGATGCTACTTCTACAAAGATTATCAATCCTAAGAACATGTATGATGAAAATGGTAAATATACAGAATTCTTCGAAAACTATTTAGCTAATCTTGAATCTACTCTTGCTAAATATGAGACTACCCGTCAAGAATTAGTTAAGATTGGTCGTTTAAAACGTCGTATCAATATTCTTAAAACAAATATGGTAGATTTATATGTGGGTGGGATTGGTACATCTGATCGTATGCCTCTTTTAGATGCTATTGAAGATGCTGTATTAAACTGCCGTTCTGCAGCTAAAGATGGTGTTTCTAATGGTGCAAACTTCGAAGGTCTTAAAGCCTTTAGTGTTCTTGAAGGAAAATATAATAAAGAATCTGAAGAAACCCATGAAGTTATTAAGAAAGAAGTTTCTCGTGTATTAAGAGAAGCATATTTAGAACTTTGCAGTCTTATCTATCTTCCTTATTTTGATGAAGATAAAGACAAGGCATTATCTTGTATCTCTGAAAGTCTTCTTGTGAAGAATCTTCCTTTCAATATCATTAGTGAAGAATATGATGGAAAAGTATTAACTTCTGTAAAAACAGAGCCTGCTATTCTTGATTCTATTTCTAGAATTATTACCTTACTCTTCCAAACAAATCAATTCTTGGTTCCTGATGCAAGATTCAATATCTATAATATGGATGCGGATACTACATCTACTCCTGTGATCAATACAGATGGAACTACTGCTGTACATATGACAGATATCTAAGAGCTAACCAAAAAATATATCCCTCGATGTCAAAAAAAAATAATAGAGAAGAGCGTAATTGCTCTTCTCTATTACTATTTCTTATTCTTCTTTAAGCTCACCAAAAATCTTATAGACATCTTTCTTGGGAACAATGAAGTAGTTTCTTCCATTAATAGAAACTTCTGTTGTATCAAATCCAAATCCACCTTTATTAAATTTATCTTTAAATTCTTTTCTAGCAAGATTTACAAAGGCCTCCAATTCAGCAATCCTATCAATATTTGTTTTTGCTTTTTTGTAAGACTCATATCTATCATATAAAAACTCTTTTGATTCAAGAATTGCTTCTTTATCTACTTCAGTATTTTCTAAAATATAAATTAAAAAGCAATCTAAATCCATATAATCTTTATCAAACTCTTCATAAGTCATATCAGGCAATAATTCGAATTTATAATTTTCGAATGTTCTAAAATCTACAGAAGTGAACTTTTTGATATCTACTTCCTTATTACCAGCAATAGAAGTTAATATATCTTTAGCACTTGATAAACTAAGAACTCTGAAATAAGCAGAGGTTCCTCTGGCTTTATTCACGATAAGTTTTATAACTCTTGAATCTACTCTTTTGATCAATTTTTCAGAATCGTATTTGCTACAACCATAAACATCTTCTGCTATCCCTTTTATTGTAGGAATAGGAACATATCCATTTACAACATACGTTCTAAAAATATCTTTATCTCCTTTTTTAGATTTTGAAATAACGTATTTGTCTACCATTTTAATTGCCATAAAAATCTAACCTCCTCAAAAAATAAAATCTACTAAAAAGTTGAAATAAGAATAAAGTTTAATCTCTTAACTTAATTCTCTCAAAATAATAA
>ENA-OWND01000420-OWND01000420.1-metagenome-genome-assembly--contig:-NODE-420-length-29642-cov-4.844019_pt1 | contig 29642 bp, 24 predicted proteins | sample MGYA00245342_ERZ651119 | MGnify/ENA primary metagenome ERZ651119 (study PRJEB26857, sample SAMEA4031756) | metagenome | biome: human; feature: oral; material: saliva | place: Philippines | collected 2014... | reverse complement strand
CCCGACCCTCTGCTTGTAAGGCAGACGCTCTGAACCAGCTGAGCTAAGCGCCCTTGTTCTTAATTGCGATGCAAAGGTACGAACTTTCGGGATATGCTCCAAATATCTGGGCGTTTTTTTGAGAAAACGGGGAGTTTTTTCTGCTTTCACGGGAAGTTTCGGTCGGAAACGGAGAAAAAACGCTCGCTGAGGGGAGGAAAATTCCCTCAGCGAGCGTTCAGTCGTTGATGGCACCGCAAGACGGACAGCGTCCTTTGGCGTGGAGCGCTTCTCCACAGCGGGCACAACGATAGGGAGCCGAAGTGAAACGGAAATGTCGTCGGAGAGCAAAGATCCAATAGGCTAACAACAGCGGGTAGCCCACATAAATGTGTACACTCAGCGAGAAGAAAAGATAGAGCAACATGCACACGCCGGCCAAAATGCCGAGATAGGCAACGTCGTCGACCACTCCCGGCAATTTACGCACGTCGTCAACCACAGCAATGCCCAACACTGCCATCGCCCAAACGCTGAGCAGGAAAAACCGCAACGGCCAAGCAACGGACGCAAAGGGATTGAGCGTGGGATGGAAATAAAACTCCTGCCACAACTCGGGGGCAAACTGCTGCAAAGCGCCATAGAGTACGGCCGAACTGCTGACCACCAAACAAAGTAAGGTAGGATAGAAGCTCTTGATGTCGTTGTAGTGCACCATCTGCAAGCGCCCGCGTCGGAAATTCTGGAAAACGAGGAAGCCCAAAGCCAAGACAGCGAACGAAAGCACCACCCACGTACGCCCCAAAGAGAAGGCATGGATGAAACGCGTGATGAACTGATCGGGAACCACGTTGGGCAACAAATCGCTTTCGCGCACCCAACCCATGGTCTCGGCATCGCGCGCCACCATCACCCAAGTGCTGTCGATACTATCGGTCGGGACGTTGGCGATGTTGGCCACCACAATGGCGTCCGACGCACCGAGCTGCACAGAGTCGGAACCATAGGCCCCAAGCACCCCCGACGGATCCGAAGCAGAGAGACGAATCGAATCGGTCGTAAGGAAATTGTAGTTTTTCCAATAGTGGTGCGTGCGCGCAAAGGCCACTGAATCGACGCCGTCGCCCCCACTGAAACCAAGCATACGCGGACGTGTGTCACGACACCCGACCAGAGCAAGGAGACCGCCGAAGAAAAGGAGGATATGTACGAAATATTTCATCGTCGTATGGCTAACGTTCCACACCTACACTCATTTCACAACGCACACAATCGAACGTGAGCGGAAACTCTCGGCCATCGGGTAATCTCAGTGCCAAGGGTTCGTGCCAGGTCGGTTGGTGTCCGGTTTCACGTGGGCACTGTCCGTGGGTGTATCGTAGGCAATGTTTACACGTCATGAGTTTTGCATTCGCGGCAGGCTGGATTTCATAAGCGGGTGCCACCTTTTGTGCACCATGCTCGAGCAGAAACTCTCGTGCCATGCGGTTGGCCACATTGGCCGTGTAGTCGAGCGCCAGCCCCTCCAAGGAAAAATCGGCAGACAGGGGTCGACGCAAATCGCGCCGGTGCGCGGCACGCACCGCCTCGGTGAGTTGCACGGTCAATTCACGCCGCCATGCGGTCAACAGAGAGGCGGGGATGAAACGTTCGCCGCGCGTTTCCAGTTTGACTTCCTGCACGACGAAAGGCGTCCCGCCGAATTTGGTCAACTGACGACGTATATTTTCGCTTTGTGGGGTGTTGGCTCCCTGCACCTCGGTCGTAAAATCGAGCTGGCACTCAACTCCACTCTCGGTGACGGCCTGCAACGCATAGCCCTCGCCGGGAATTTCCGTCAAGGTGATATTGATGCGCAACAAACGCTCGCTCGGTGTGCGATGAAGTGCTTTCTCAAACACGCGATCTTCGTTGCGAAACAGCTCCGTTCCGGGTCGCAACGAGGCAGGAAGGCGCAAAGGAAACAATTCGCGCCCTTCGACACGATTCACGCGGAAGCCTTGCAACGTGCCGTCGGCATCAAAATAGCACAGGCCGTCGCCGTTGGCAAACTCCACCGTGCCGTCGACCGTAAACGACCGCTTCCCTACTCTACGCACGGCACCGACGGGAGCACCAATGGCTTTGGGAGTCCTCATCGAGACCACGTCCGGACGACGCCCGTGGAGAAAATAATCGGTGAACCCGCGATTGAATGACTTTTCGACCTGAGGAACAAATCCTACCTTGGAAATGCCGAACGACGAACGCCGGAATTCATCGGGACGTCGCTCAATGATGGCATCAATTTGACGCCGATAGTGCGCGGTAACATTGCGCACATAGTTAATATCCTTCAATCTGCCCTCTATTTTGAAGCTGCTCACACCGGCATCGAGCATTTCTTCAATGCTCTCCGTGCGGTTCATGTCGCGCATCGACAGCTGATGTCCGGTGGAAAGTACGCTCCCATCGGCGTCGACAAGGTCGAAGTTCAAGCGACAAAACTGCGCACAGCATCCGCGATTGGCCGAACGACCGAAACAATGCTGCGATACGTAACAGCGTCCGCTGTAGCTCACACACAATGCGCCGTGCACGAACCCTTCGACGGGAACGGAGACCGCCGATGTGATGGCGCGCAACTGCCGCAACGAGAGTTCACGTGCCACTACGATCTGCGAATAGCCGGCGCGCTCCAAGAATCGGGCTTTCTCCGGTGTGCACGTGTCCATTTGGGTCGAAGCATGAAGCGCGATGGGGGGAATGTCCATCTTGAGCAGCGCGAGATCCTGGGTAATCAGCGCATCGACTCCGGCATCATAGAGTTGCGCCACCATTTTCTCGGCATCACGCAGTTCGTCGTCGTAAAGAATGGTGTTGAGCGTGACGTAAATGCGCACACCGAAGAGGTGGGCAAAGTCGCAAATGCTTCGAATATCCTCGATACTGTTGCCGGCCGCAGCACGCGCTCCGAAGGAAGGTCCTCCGATGTACACGGCATCTGCTCCACAACGAATGGCTTCGAAAGCAGTCTCCGCATTTTTGGCAGGACAAAGTAGTTCTATTGATCTCATTTGAGCGTTTTCTTCGCTTGTTTAATCAGGTTGTAGGCACGATAAAAACCGAGTTCTCCGGCCCGACTCAGATCTGGAATGGCTTGTTCCGTACGCCCGTCGAGCAAGGCGACCACTCCACGATTGTAATAGGCCTCTGCCATACGATCATCGAGCGAAAGGGCTTTCGCAAAAGCCTCTTTGGCCTCTTCGAGGCGTCCCTGTGTTCCCAACACACAACCTTTATTGTAATACAAATAGGCCGTTTTCGGTTGCAACTGCAGGGCCTTATCGAGCAACTGCAGCGCTTCAGCGGCTTGATCCGCAGGCAATGAAATAGCTTGCTGGTTCAAGAGCAATACGCGATCCGACATTCGGCTCTCTTTCAGCCATGTCCGCAAACGATCATAGCTCACCTGCGTACCGGATTCGGCGCTCATCAGCGCTCGGTGTGCTTCCAATATCGTCGACGAAGGGAGGAAAAGCACAGACGCATGGTCCGAGAGCGTGTCCGGCCGTTCGATCACGCGGAAAGGCGGGAGCAAGACGCGATCGACTTTGCGGTTCTGTACCTTCCCGGAATAGGAAGTGATGAAAGTCCTCGCCGTGTCAGCCTCTTCCTCTATCAGTTGGTCGTATTGTTCCAGCGCATGTTCCGAACGCTTCCGCACTTTTTTCACGGTTTTACGAGCCGTATTGAAAAAGAAGTCCAGTCGAGCCCGCTGCACTCGACTTTCGTCGGCCAATGCTCCACGTACATCTCCCATTCGTCGGCGACATTTGGCACGTGCCGCATACCCGGCTGTGAAGTTGGGGTAGGATCGCAGCAACACCGTGTAGTCTGCCGCTGCCGCCGCAAATTGCCCCACTCGCTCCCGCAGCAAAGCTCGGTTGTAGCGTGCCAGCGTATTGTTTGGCTCCTTTTTCAGCACGAAATCGAAATCGCCTATCGCGCGGTTGTCGTCGCCGATAAACGATCGCAATAGTCCTCGATTGTAATGCGCAACAAAATGTTCGGGGATGAGCTTGATGACGTGATCGTAGTCTGCGAGCGCCAGCGCATAGCGGTTCAATGCATGACGCGCCTGCGCTCTCGCCATGTAGGTGTCTGCATAGTTGCCGTTGTAGCGCACCGCCTGCGTCAAAAAGGAATCTGCGCGCACATATTGTCCTTTTTGTAAAGCATAACGCCCTTTGAAATCCCAGGCTTCCGACTCCTTGGGACTCACCACTAAGGCAGAATCCATCCAATGCAACGCCGCAACGGTGTCGCGTTGCAGGAGTTTGATTTGCGCCTTCATCAAATAAGCGCGCACATACGTCGGCCATTGGCCGATGAACCGGTCGACGAGCGAATCTGCCGCTTCGTAGCGTTTTTGTTCCAATCGGCAAACCGCAATGTTGAAGCACGCGGTCTGGTCTTCCGGATGCTCTGCCAGCACTTTCCCGTAATCCTCCACAGCGGCCTCATACTGTTGGGCGTGTATGCGACAGAGCGCACGCAACGCATAGTATTCCGTACGAAAGGGGTTGAGCCGAATGGCTTCATCCAAATCCACAGCGGCACCCGCGTAATCTTCTAATGAGGACTTGGCAGCAGCACGCAAATAATAGGCTTCGGCCGTGTAAGGGCGGGCTTCAATGGCTCGATTAAACAAAGAGATCGCTGTGATGTAATCGCTATAAGAAAGAGCGACGCGCCCCATGTCCAACACATGCTCAACATGGGTTTGCGCTCTGCCCACAACAAGGGACAGAGCGCACACCAAAAAGAAACAGATTCGCAGCGCGGATCTGCGAATTGCGGCAAAGAGCAGATGGAAAATCACGGTCATTCGACCCTAATTACTTGGTTTTTACTTTGTAACGGCAGCTAAACTTCCCACTCAACAAGTTCGAAAGTTTTTTCTTGATGAGTTGACGACGCAAAGGGGAAATTTTGTCGGTAAAAACTTTACCGTCGAGGTGGTCAATCTCATGTTGCAGCACGCGGGCTAAGAATCCATCGATCCACTCGTCGTGCGGAGTAAAATCGGGATCCATCCATTGCACGCGCACGCGCTTGGGGCGACGCACGGGTTCGTTGATACCGGGAAGAGACAGACAGCCTTCATCCATGCTCACCGATTCCTCTCCGGTCTCGACAATATGTGCATTCAAATAAGCTCGTTTGAAACCGGCGTACTCAGGATAATCTTCAGCAAGCACATCGAGTCCCACTACAAGCAGTCGGATGGGCAAGCCTACTTGGGGGGCAGCCAAGCCTACGCCATCGCTTTTGTCCATCGTTTCGAACATGTTTTCGATCAACGTGGGTAGTTCGGGGTAGTCAGGAGTGATATCTTGTGCCACTTCACGCAGCACGGGTTGTCCGTAAGTGTAGATAGGTAAGAACATGAGAATGGTTTAGAGAAGAGGAACGCAATCTTCATTTTTTGCCCGCACTACTGCGGCACAGCTTGTGTTCAACACAAGCGACGGCGTTCCATGTAGTTTTGTAATATGATCGTGGCAGAAATTTCATCGACCAACGCTTTGTCTTGTCTCCGTTTACGCCCTAATCCGCCATCGATCATGGCACGATGCGCTAACACGGAAGTAAAACGTTCGTCATAGAAATCTATGGGGATTTCCGGCAACATCTTTGCCAACTTACTTGCAAAAGTCTTTACTCGGGGCAAGTTTTCAGACGGTTCGCCGTTAGGTTGCGTCGGTAGACCGACAACGAATCGCTCAACGGGTTCTTTTTCTACATAAGCCTTGAGAAACGCCAATAGTTTTCCGGTCTCTACCGTTGTTAAGCCGTTCGCAATGATTTGTGCCGGATCGGTGACAGCCAGACCGGTACGTTTTTTTCCGTAGTCGATCGCCAAAATTCGCATAGTGCAGACGATTGTTTTAAGCGTGCAACAGCACACCCGCGAAATGCGGTTGTGCTGTTGCAAAAGACAGATAATTTAGTAACCGTAGCGGTAGCCATAACGGTAACCGTATTTCCGATAGCCGTAACCGCTTCCGCTCTCTGTGCCATTGAGCACCATGAACATGTTCGGATAGCGTTGGCTTTTGTAGAACATCTCGACATCAGGCAACATCGAGCGTTCGAGCAGGTAAGCACGCACCACGAAGAGCGAAATGTCTGCGAAGGGCGCAATGATGGAGGAATCAGCCACCACTTCGACCGGAGGACAGTCTATAAAGACATAATCGTAGTCCTTGCGGAGCTGCTCGATAGCTTCTGCGAGTCGCTCATCGTAGAGCAATTCCGTGGGGTTGGGTGGAATCATACCTACGGGGATCACATCCAATTCGACTCCGTCGTAACGATGGATGATGTCTTTCAGTTCACACTGACCGTTGAGGTAACTGGAGATACCCACCTGCGGTTTGCGCACATACTTAGACGTTGCGGCCTTTCGCATGTCGAGGTCGACCACGACGACTCGTTTTTTCTTAATCGCAAGGCTCATCGCCAAATTCATGGTGAGGAAGGTCTTACCCGAGGCAGGATTGGCAGAAATCACCATCGTGACTACACCGTGACCATACTTTTTCGCACAGAACTCAAAGTTTGCGCGAAGCACGCGGAAGGCTTCGTTGATGTTGTTACTGCTCTGCGCCTTAACCACCACATCTTTGCGCGCCACATCGACTTGCGAACTGTGAATACCCAGTTTCTGAAGAATTCTACGCCACCAAGATTTGGGTTTAATGCTATCGTAGGGAATCTCACCGATGTAGGGAACACTGAGTTTCTCCAGATCTTTGCGCCCACGTACTCTCGTGTTGAGCACCATGGAAGCATAAATAACAATGAGCGGAATCGCAAAACCGATGGCGAATGCGATCAGCAAGGTATTGCGACGCTTAGGCGAGACGGGTTTGTTGGACCCCATAGGCGGCGTGATCACGCGGTTGTTGTAGGCGGTGAACGCCATGGAGAGCTCATTTTCTTCACGCTTCTGGAGCAAGAAGATGTAGAGCGATTCTTTCACTTTCTGCTCACGACCTATCGACGTCAGGTAAGACGACTGCGTCGGTGCCTGCGCCATTTTTGAGTTGAGCAGGCCATCCTGAGCCTGGACATCACGCAGCTGAGCACGGAGTGTCATCACCAAATTGTCGATAGTAGCCACAATGGCCTGACGCTGTTCGCCAATACGCGCATCGATCTCTGCCACCACAGGACTGTCAGACGATGAGTTCTTGACCAATCGGTTGCGCTGGAGGATGGTTGAATTGTAATCGTTGACCATCGCCTCAAACGAACTGGAACGAATACCCGAGTTCGCAGGAAGGAGTTCGAGTTTAGAGCTGTTGCCCGCAATCTTGCGCATCATTTCAGCCATGTAAAGCTGATTGCGCAAATCGAGCATTCGGTCGCCGTTCGCTTCTGTTTTCTGAATGTAAACCTGCGAAGCATTGGGCGAATCGGGGATGAGATTGCTACTCTTATAGGAAGAGATATTGCGATCAACATTGCCAAGTTCAGTTTCAATCACACGAAGGCGCTCGTTGATGAACTTCGACGTGTTGGCCGCCACCTTATTCTTGTCTTCGAGCCATGCATCGTTGTAGGCATCGACGAGCGTACGCAGCACATCTTCTGCACGTTCGGTAGAATAGTCAGAGATAGCCAATTGCAACATCGTCGATTCCTTATCCTTCTGCGTCACCTGAACACGAGTGTAGGCATTCAAAGCGTCGTAGATCGTAGAACGGAACACTTGGATGGGTTGATTGTTTCCGGCTCCGAAATGCGAAGTCGGCGTCACCATCACGCGACCCACCGGTGTATTCACCACTTGATTGAAATGTCCTTTGACCACTCGCTCCTTCTGCGACTCTCCGATGCGATTGGAAGCGAAACCGGTGAGCTGGTACGAACCGTCAGCCTTATAGCTCACCGTCATTTTTGCGGCGTCCTTATCGCCCAGCGAAAGGAACTGCACCTGAATGGGGAGCGTGGAACCATAGAGCGGTTTGTCGTGAAAGAAACCGTGCGTGCTATAGTTCATATCGAGATGCAAACGCTTCACGACATCAAGGATCAAAGCCGGCGACTGAAAGGAGATCAATTCATTCGCCACCTTCGAGGTTTGAACGATACCAATCTGTTGCAACTGCTGATCAAGCGAAGCTGAACGTGCATTGTTTCCATTGTCTTTGATCATCACCGTCATGGCACGCACATAGACCGGCGTGGTACGCCGGATCTGGATATAGCCAATGATCATGCAGATCACAATGGAGAGCAGAAACCAATACCACTTGTAGAGGCATCTGTAAAATAGCTCCGTATAGTCCATGCCTGCACTCTTTTCGAGTTCGGCAGTGGAGCTGTTTTCAAGTTCTGACATATCAGAGAGATATTATTTCCTTAGTAGATTACTGATGAGGACGGCCACCGAAACCATAACAGAAGTAATGGACAGGTAGGTCGAGGGGCTTTGCCAAACATTATCGACAGGTGTGCTCTGGCGCTGACGCTTTTCGTTGGGGCGCACATAAATCACATCATCCTGTTTGAGTTGATAAGCCGGCGAAGCATATACATTGTGCGCCTGTGTGAGATCCACACGATAAGCACGACGTTTGTTGCCATCCTTACGCATCACCAGCACATTGTTACGTTCGCCCGTGATGGTCAAGTCTCCACATTGGCTAATGGCTTCGAGCAGCGTCAAATTATCTTTAGCGATAGGCACACGCCCGGGATGATTCACCTCACCCAACACATTGACAAAATGATTGAGCACCTCTACCGTCACCAAAGCATCATTGAGCAACTTACGATTTTTGAGAGCCGTCTGAATTTGCTCTGCAAGTTCTTCACGCGTCAAACCGGCCACACGAATTTTACCGAGTACGGGGAAATCGATGTCCCCTTTCGTATCAACATAGAACGGCGTCGTAGTCTGAGACGTGCCTCCCAGATTAGAATCTGTAGCGCCGATACGCGACGACTGCAGCGGCAAGTTGTACTGGGCTGCGGCTTCGGGAGTGAGCGCACTGCTAACCACGATATTCAGCTTATCTCCACTCTCAAGCTTAAGCAGCTCAACATTGGCAGCTAAAGCCGAGACCTCCGTGGTATCACTGAGATCCTGGAAGTAAGGAACTTTCTGATAAGATCCGCACGCGCTGAACAGGAGTGCTGAGAATCCGACCGCGTAGATCGATAGTGATTTCATGTATGTGTTACTATGAATGGAACTAATGCGTGAGCATATTTTATGGGGCAAATTTAATCATTCTTTGAGGACGCGCCAAGTATTATTCGATTTTTCTTGGTATTCTGAGAAAAAAACGCGTGGAAGCATGCTTATAAATGGCAAAACTACTGGTTAACGCATCTCTTCGCGAGAAAAGAGTGCGAGACAAGCTGCGAAATCCACAAAATTGTCCACCACGCGATCGGCCAAGGGAGCCACTTCCTGTTCGGTACACGAAGTGGTCAGCGCCACCACATAAGTACCTGCAGCCCGTGCCGCCTTCAAGCCATTGAGGCTATCTTCAAAGACCACACACTCCGCAGGTTCCACGTCCATGCAATGGGCAGCATTTACGTAGCAATCGGGGGCGGGTTTGGATCGGGTGATGTCGTCAGCTGTGAACACTCGATCGAACAACGTGCGAAACTCCGGGTGCACACGATAGACATTTTCCATCTTCGCCCGATTGCTGCTGGTCACTATCGCACGGGGCACGCCGGCCTCACGCAAGGCACAAAGAAACTCACGTGCACCGGCGATATAGGGGTAATCCATGTCCAATTCGAATTCGTCGATCGCTCGGCGTATTTCCTTTTCGTGCGCCTGCAACGACGCTTGCGAAGCCAGAATCTGTACCAGGGCCATGCCCTTGATGCGCAGGGCGAAATCAGGAATCTCAGGACAATAGCGTTTCCCAATGGTTTCCCAGAACTCAGTGTACTGACCTTCGGTGTCAATCACCACCCCATCGAGGTCAAACAGGGCTACCTTTTTCATATCCATAAAGTATTGATGCTTTGCTGATTGCGGATCACGGCAACGAATGCGGGTCGGTACAAAAAAAATTGATTGTCTCCCGACAACCAATCTTCTTTTAACCTTAAATCTAATACCATGAAAACGATGCAAAGGTACTGCTGCCACAAACAACCTGCAAGCTTCAGAGAAAAAAAACGACGAAAATACTTTCGCACCCTTTGAATTGAAATATCCGCCTTACACAATAAAGCGAGAACGACAAAAAGGCCACTACTTTAGCGACCGACGACAGAAAAACACGTAGCAAAATGAGACGGCACGTCCTCTTCTGAAAAAGAAGGAGACTACCGACAAAAAAATGGGGGTTATCCTCCGAAACTCTCCCGAAAAGGTGAACTTCCCCTCGCGCGCATCACGTACACGCTCACACGCGCACGTCAACTGTTTTGTTTTTCCATGTTCACCCTTCACCCCAACCCGACAAACGTCTCATTAGTGAGAGATTAAAGGTGAACATGCTACGCTCCCATCCACCTTCACCACACGAAAGCGAAGCTTCACCCTCCGAAGAGGAAAAAGACAGAAAGGTGAAGGTCTGTCCCCAAATCCTTCACCCCTAACCAAATGATTAGAAAGGAGTTGCGGCATACCGGTGAAGGAGTGAAGGCAAAAATCGAAAAGTCACGGACGCGCGCGCGTAATGCACACGCGAGAAGCTCCGTTTTCTTCACAGCATTTCGCCGGTGAAGCGCCGACGAATGGGCGTAGTCGAAGCTCCGCGATTGGACATGCCTCCATCGGGTCGCGCCAAGTGCACCTGATGGGTACAATAGCGCAACACCGCAGGTCGGTGAGTAATGAAAATCAATGTGCGCCCCGCGCAATATTGCACCAATCGCTGCACGACTCCTTCCTCTGTCGATTCGTCGAGTGCCGACGTACTCTCATCGAACAACATGAAGGGGCAAGGACGCAGCAGTGCTCGGGCAATACAGATGCGCTGTGCTTGCCCTTCCGACAATCCCCCACCCTGCTCGGTGCAAGGGGTGTCGAGTCCTTGCGGCAATGTCAGCACAAAATCGGCTCCCGCCACCTGCAAAACGGTACGCATCTGCGTTTCGTCTGCTTGCGGATCGGCCAACAACAAGTTCTCTCTGATCGTTCCCGACAACAAGCTGTTGCCTTGCGGCACATAAGCGAACAGATTTCGGTGCTCTGCCATGACGGCCATCGTCGATCCGTCCTCAAGGACAAAATCCATCGATCCGCCCACCGGTCGAACCAGAGACAAGAGCAAACGAACCAAGGTGGTTTTTCCCACCCCCGTTTCGCCGAGAATGGCCGTGACACTGCCGGGAGCGAAATAGAATGAAAAATCACGCAATACGATACGCGAAGTGGGCGTGTAGCGATAAGTGACGTGACTGAATCGCAGTCCCGTGGGCGCAATACGCCGCGAACGCCCCTCCCCTTGTCGACTGACCGTCGGGGTGGCCAACGCACGTTTCATCGCAGCTCGGTCGGCCGGCATCTGCTCCAATTCCATGAGCCGTTCGCAGGCCGTAGCCGCATTGATAAACGTCGGCACATAGCCGGAGAGAGCCCGCAAAGGGCCTTGTATTTGCCCTACAAGTTGAATAAAGGCCAATAACACGCCGTAGGTAATGGCGTCGCGCTGGAGTTCAAAAACACCCCATGCAAACGTCACCAGATAGCCGGCGGCAAAACCCAAATTGACAAAAGTGGCGGAAAAGCTGGAATACTTTGTTTTCTCTATAACCTTGGCGTGCAACCGCTGTTGCGTGCCGGCCAGACGATCGACGACGTAATCAAGACTGTCGAGCGTTTTGATGACCAACGAATGTTGTATGGATTCTTGTATGGCGCTCTGCACCTTGCTCTCCTCGGCGCGCACCTGGTGCGTGAGCGAGCGCAAACGCTTCATGTAAAGCTTACTGATGAGCAGCGTGAGGGGGAGAATGCCCACAATGACCCACGCAAGCCGCGAATCCATGGTACAAAGAAAAAGGAAAGCACCCAAAAATTGTACAATCGTGGTAACAAAACCGGGAATGTCGTCCGTGAGGAGACTCACCAACGTGCCCACGTCTTTAAACAAACGATTGAGCACATCGCCGCTGTGATAGTGACGAATGCTCATCCAATTTCTGCTCAATAAGCGATGGAACATGGTACGCTGCATGCGATTCTGCGCGCGCACGCCCAATACGGCGCGTATCCACCGATTGGAAAAATTGATCGCGATCTGGAAGACCATGACTGCGATCAACATCGCAATGACTTCCGTGAGCTGCCAATTGTTGTTTTTATGCGTCGCTACGTCGATGGCCATTTTGGTAATCGCCACGAAGGCCAGGCCCGAACCGACAGACAACAAGCCCGTGACAGTGTTGAGCACCGTCTGCACACGGAATTTCCGACCGTGATGCCACAGCCAGAAAAACAATTGAGAAAATGGGCGTTGAGCTGCCATAAAATAAAAGTTGAGACGATTACAGCGTTTCGACTCGGACGATTAGTGTCGTCGATCCTTTCCCCACATCATTTTCTCACGCAGTGTGGAAAAAAAATGATGAGGTGGAATACTGACGACGGGGAGGGCATAGTGCGCTTTTCTGATCCGCAAAACACGATCGGCGGTGAGCGTCTCGCTGCGCCCGTCCACAGCAAGCAGGAATCGGCCGCTGCGGCTGCGTACGTGCACCTCGATGGTGACATCGTCGCGCAACACGACCGGGCGCACCGTCAGGCTATGCGGCGCGATGGGAGACAAACAGATCGTGGCCGACTGCGGTTCGAGAATCGGCCCCCCCACAGAAAGAGAATAGGCGGTCGATCCCGTGGGAGTGCTAATGATCAGTCCATCGGCCAAATAATTGGCCAACAATGCTCCTCCCACCCGTGTTTCGACCTCGATGAGCGAAGAGTTGTCGTGTTTGAGCAATGCGACCTCGTTCAGGGCAAATGGATAGACGGTAAGTTGGTTTTGCTCGTCCTCTATCGCAATCAAACTACGTTCCTGCACTTCATATTCGCCACGAATCACTTGGGCGATGGCCATTTCCAAGCAGGAAGTGGTGATCTCGGCCAGAAATCCGAGATGACCGGTGTTGACTCCCAAAATGGGGATACGTCGATCGCGGATTTTTTCGGCCACCGTGAGAAAGGTGCCGTCGCCTCCCATAGAAAACGCCAAATCAGCGGTACAATCGTATCCATCGAAAGCCTCAACCCCTTGGAAGGATGCCCCCTGTTTGGTGCATTCTCTCAGAAAAGAAAGGAACTCGCGTTCCACAGCGACCGATATCCCCGCTTCGCGGAGCAACCGCACGACAGTCCCGGCGTGATCGCTCTTCTCAACCTGGTGACAATTACCGAAAATAGCCACCCGACGTGATAGATTGCCCATATAGCACTCAGTTTATTCTAACTTAACGCGACGGCGCTTGCATAATCTCATTGCATTGATTACTTTTGCGACGAGAAAGCCGAAAGTCCTCCATTTTGGGCAAAATTACAGCTTTCTCCTCATAGCACCAAAGAAAGAATGGCTAAACTGAGCGTAAACATCAACAAAGTCGCGACGCTACGTAATGCGCGCGGCGGTGACAACCCCGATGTGCTGCAAGCCGCACAGGATTGTGAACTTTATGGTGCCCAAGGGATCACTGTACATCCCCGTCCGGACGAGCGACATATTCGACGTTCGGATGTCGATGCCCTCGCGCAAACGATCCGCACCGAACTAAACATCGAAGGTTACCCTTCGGAAGCCTTCATGGAAATGGTGTGCCGCGTTCGTCCGACACAAGTTACACTCGTTCCGGATTCACCCGAACAACTCACTTCCAATGCCGGCTGGGACACTCAACGGCACGAAGGATTTCTCACGGACATCGTTTCGCAACTAAAATGTGCGGGCATTCGCTCCTCCATTTTCATTGACCCCGATTGCGTCATGGCCGATTACGCCCGCCGCGCGGGAGCCGATCGCGTAGAGTTCTACACCGAACCTTACGCCGCCGGCTACAACGTCAATCGGCTTGCAGCCATCACGCCCTACGTGGAATGCGCGCGACACTGTCGCACATTGGGACTGGGAATCAATGCCGGTCACGATTTGAGTTTAGAAAACCTCTATTATTTTGCACAACAACTCCCTGCACTCGACGAAGTGAGTATCGGTCATGCACTGATCTGCGACGCGCTGCGCATGGGACTCCAACCAACCATACAACACTACCTGAACTGCCTGCAAACGGGAAGGTAAGTTCAGCACAGAAAGGAGGAGACCGCCTCCCTCCGTGCGGAAACCCTCTCCGCCATATAGTAATCCTCCCGTACTACAGCCTATGCTTCACATTTTTATAGCTGATGGTTTTGAAGAGATAGAAGCGTTGACCACCATCGACATTTTGCGGCGCTGTGGCATCGAGGTCGTTACGGTTTCCGTGACCGGCACACGACTGATCAAAGGCTCACACGGTATTCCCGTCATGGTGGACACCGTATTTCGCAAAGGCGAAATCTCTCAAAGTCAAGGTTTAATTCTGCCTGGTGGTATGCCGGGCGCACAGAACCTCTATCTGCACGAAGGACTGCGTAAGTCCCTCATTACGCACAACATGCGCGAAACGCTCATTGCTGCCATCTGCGCGGCTCCGATAGTGCTCGGACGACGCGACCTGCTCAACGGACGACGTGCCACATGCTATCCCGGTTTCGAAGATGAACTGCACGGAGCGCACATCGTAAACGAACGAGTCTGCGAAGACGGACACATCATCACAGCGCGCGGTCCCGGTTGCGTCAACGATTTTGCTTTTGCCATCGCTGCGCGCTTTGTCGATTCGGCCACGTTGTCTCGCGTCAAATCTGATATGCTACTCTAAACTTACACTACGATGCGGTACCTACCACATCGCAGTATTCTCCGACGCAGCGGGCGATGCGCAACTTCCGACACAATCACCGCCATTGCCCAGCATCAACTCTCATTCCCATACACACGCAGCGTTTTGCACGACGACATTCGTCGGCAAACGCTGCGTGCTTGCTTTCCATCCCAAATGTGCACAAGAGATTCCCATAATGGGACCGTATTGCTAAGTTAGAACAAGCAAATAGCTCGAAAATAACTTTTTAATGCGTTTTTCCTATCTTGCAACTCGTCTCTCAACATAAAAATTGTAACTTCGCAAACAAACCTCTATCCATGAGAAAGCTCACTTTTCTCCTTTTCCTCGCACTGACCGCTCCCATCGGCCTTCAAGCCAATAACATCAATGACATGGACGCAGCGCAAACGTCTCCCGGTTCGGCATCGCAGCGTCCCCTCTCCTCTTCTGCCGCAGAACTCGCCCCCTATTTGGCAGGCGCTGTTCCGGAAGTGAATGGGCAAGTCGTGTTCCAACAATCTTACACCGCACCGGGAAAAACCCGCGGAGAGCTTTTTGCAGCACTCCAAAAATATTTGTCGCAAGTTATCACGCGTCCCAACGCCCTGCCGGCTTCTCGCATCACGGCAGCCGAAAGTGAAGACGGCACTTTGGCTGTAACGCTGCATGAAACCTTGTGGTTCAAGCGCTCGGCTTGGGTTTCGGACTTTGCCACGGTGATTTGTCAACTGACCTTCGAAGTACGCGACGGAGGATACACAGCCACGTTGCGCAACATTCGTTACCATTACGACGCGCTGTCTGACGCCAATCACGACAATCTACTGAAAGCAGAAGATTGGATCACGGACAAAGAGGCCCTTACTAAAAATGGTACGAAACTCACTCGTATCGGCGGGAAAAAGCTCCGTGTGAAGACCATCGATCTCAAGAATTCTCTTTTTGCTGATGCTGCCACCGCATGCGGTGCAGAACAGAATCTCACAAAAAAATAAGTTATGAGGACATTAGTCAGTATCTTAATGACAATTCTGGGAATACTCTCTCCCGCATTGTCGAGTCGAGCTCAAGAACCAGATCTTTTTCCTGGTGAATTCAAAGAAATCTATTCTATAAACGATTTTACAGAAGGGTATTATTTGATCGTAATCCCCAGCAGCGACAGGACTGACGAAAAAAGCCAGCTTGTTGCCTTATGCGGTGTCCAAAAAAAGAGTAATAAAACCTTCTGTGGAGAATCAACGATCATATCACCTCCGAGCAAACCCGTAAACGCCACTCAAACAACAATCTCCGATCCCTATACTTCAGTAGTTTGGAAAGTAGAACGTACTAATGACGGGAAGTTCACTCTACAGAATTGTAGCAGTAAAAAGTATATCAAGTCTCAGAATGCACATAATACATTAAACATTGCAGATACCCCTGACGGTGGACTATCTATTGTCCCTTATGACGTCACAAATGACTATGGGAACAGATTCACTCTTAAAGGGACCTACAACTGGTTAGTATTTCACTACCATACGATTCCCAAAGCCTTCGTCTTTAGTAGTAAAGGGAATATTCCAACACGAGGAACACACTCTCCTCGTTTCTTCAAACTTGTTGCACCAGAGACAAATCAGCTCACAATCTCTTCAGCGAAATGTGCCACTTTCTACGGTGAAAAAGCAATGAAACTTCCCGCCGGCCTCACAGCACACGTCGGAGAAGTCGATGCACAACACGGAGTGGTTCATCTCAAAGCCATTGGTAGTGTAGTTCCTGCCAACACAGCAGTGATCATCACCGGAGAACCCGGAACCTATACCCTGACAGCTACTACAGAAACCGCGCAACCGTTCGCAAAAAACGACCTCAAAGGAACCTCCACGGGTATCACTGCGAGCGCAATAGCCGCAGCACCGGAAGCTTACTACGCCCTTTCGATCAATCAAGGCCAACCTTGCTTCGGCATTCTGGAACGTGATCTACCTGCCGGAAAAGCCTACTTCACTCAACCCAAGTCTGCCGGTACGGCTTCGCAATTCCTCAGTGGCTTTGTCATTTCGTCCGTGCAACACGTACAACAAAAGGCTGAGGAAGGCCCCCTCTACGACTTGAACGGCCGTGCAGTGACGCAACCTGTAAAAGGAAACATCTACGTTCGCAACGGCAAAAAGTTCATCTATCTGCACTAATCCCCCCACAAAGGCGATCCCACGCCTCGATTTTACTCCCTGCCTTCTGCACAGAAGGCAGGGAGTTTGTTTTGCCGCAACGATATATGGACACGTAATATCAAGGAGAGTGCTACAATCGATGAGAACTTCCCTCTCCGACCCATCTCCTTTTTCTCACTCTACGTGGCTCCTATGTGCCGCTGACAAAAGACGATATCCCCCACCCTATCGACACACGACAGGGCGGGGGATATTTCTATTTCAAGATGATTTTCGGCACGGTGGGACGCCGCCTGTCTCACTTTGTCTTGTAGGCGGCTGTGATTTTCTCCGGTAAAACGGGCATTGCACCTTGGCACGTACATACGTAGGCACTCGTTTCGACGGCTACCCGGTGAATGTCAGCGATCTTCTCTCCACTCAGCCAACCGGCAACGAACGCAGCTGTAAAGGAGTCGCCCGCTCCTACCGTATCGGCCACTTCAACCTTTGGCGTCTCCTGATAGGAGACATTGCCCTTGGTGAACACGTAGCTACCATTCACGCCACACGTGAGTACCAGTGCGTCCAAATCATATTTTCCGAGCATCAACCAGCAATTGTTCTGCATGTCGAGCCCGGTATATTCCAGGAGTCGACCAAGCGTAACCAGTTCCTCGTCGTTGATCTTCAATATATTGCAAGCAGTCATTGAATCGACTAGGAGATCACGGGTGTAGAAGTTCTGCCGCAAGTTGATATCAAAAATCTTCAGCGCATCATCAGGCACCGCTTTCAGGAACGATTGAATGGTGGCGCGCGATTCAGCACTGCGCTGCGCCAGCGACCCGAAGCACACGGCGCTGGTATGGTGCGCGAGATCCTCCAATTCGGCAGTAAAAGGGATATTGTCCCACGCAACCCCTTCGCGGATCACATAAGTGGGCACGCCCTCGTCGTCGAGCGTCACTTGCACTGTGCCGGTTGGGTAATCAACCCGGGGCATACAAAAATTGAGATTCTTATCATTGAGTGCCTGGAGCGTCTCGTCGCCGAGTGTATCATTTCCGACGGCGCTAACTGCCATCGCATCATAACCAAATTGGGAAACATGGTAAGCAAAATTGGCGGGTGCACCACCGAGTTTTTTACCTTCGGGTAGCACGTCCCATAGGACTTCGCCCAAACCAACGACATAAGGTTTCATAGCGAACAAGTTTTTGGAGTGAGGAATAGGAAAAGAGAACCTCTTCGGCGCTGATGGTCGGTGAAAAACAAAAAGCGCCGCGACGTTCGGCGATTAGCCAATACAGTCGAGGCTACAAGGAGGATTGCTCTGAAGGAGCAGCTTGTTCAATAAAAAACGTCGGAGAAACAAATTTGCAGCGTAGGGCGGTTGTTCGGGTTGTGCTAAGTTGGGCACGTTTTTGTGTTGGTCAACGGGGCTTTTTCAGTCAGTCCTTGGAAAAGGTTTGCTCCGCCTGGTAAAACTCGGGAAGGGTCATCAGCCGCTTCCCTCAATCGCTTTACCTCATTATTGTCTAGGTAGTATCTGTGAGGGAAATGTTTTACCGCCCTACGCACGCAAAGTTGCATCAATTCTCCACGAAACCGATTTCATTCATCACCTGTCCGAGATAGGGAACACGATGTTCGGTTCGTTTGACGAGTGCAAAAGTAGTGCATTCACTCGTGCATGGCTACTACATACGTTACCTTTTGGCGCAAAAATCGTTCATGAAACATTATTACAACACCTCGTCCATTTATTGTTATTGCACGGAAAAGGAATTTACTGGTAATCAAACAGATAAAGTTTCAAGTAAAAAAGAAGACCTACCCACCTATCAAGAATGAAACAAATTTGCTAGCGTGCAAATGTCCCATTTTTCGATCTTTCAGCTCGAAATTCAACTCCCGTATGCTCCTCTAAATGCCGACAAACAAGGGAAAACAAAGTCACATTCATCCTTGTCCAGCCGTCCAGTCCCTCCGCATCGAGCAATGGGCCCCGCTATCATTATCCTTCTCCCCTTCTCTTCCACTTATGCGGGAGAAGCGCATTTTCGAAAAGGAGACGGAAGAAAAGGTTTCTCCCTCCTCTCGACAAAAATGCACGACGAATAGCTTCCTCGCGTACACTCAAACGAAAAAGAACACCACGTTTACTTTTCACGATGGTGGAGAAAGTAAACGTGGTGTGAGAAGCGTTCATTACACAAAGGTAGAGAGAGCGCAATCGAATCGCTGTTATCGAGAAAAGCTACTCTATATTCGGGTTCTCATGGTGAAAACAAACGCTACACCGGAGTAATTCCGCTCAGCTTGGGCGCATTTTCGATCCCGGCGAGCATCCGAAATAGTCTCTGAAGCACTTAGAGAAGTAAGAGGGCGACGAAAAACCCACTTCGTAGGCAACCTCCGAAACGGTTTTTCCGCCTTGTCTAAGCAAGGTCTCCGCACGCTTGAGTCGCGTCATGCGAATCAGTTCCACGGGTGAGAGTCCCGTGAGCGCTTTCACCTTGCGATAGAGTTGAACGCGACTCATGCCCAGATCGGCCCCCAATTCTTCGACATTCAGTTCGGTTTTGGCCAGTTTAGCGCGAACTGCTGCCTTGAATTTTTCCAGGAACTGCGCTTCTGCATTACCGGTTTGCTCCTCTTCGGCCTCCGTTCCGGCAAAATGTCCCTTCAACAAGCGCCGCGTAGTCAAAAGATTCTCGATGCGCGAGAGCAATACTTTGCCATTGAACGGCTTAGTCACATAAGCCTCAGCTCCGTATTCGTATCCCTCGATGCGCTGTTCGTCATCGAGTGCATTGGCTGTGAGCAGCAAAACCGGGATATGCATCGTGATCTCGTTGCTCTTGATTCGTTTGCAAAGCTCCAGTCCATCAAGTTTCGGCATCGCCACATCGCTCACCACCAGATCGGGCATGCGTTTGAGCGTCTCGTTCCAACCGATCTCCCCGTCTGCTGCGAGCCACACATCATAATATGACATCAACAGCTGCGCTACATATTCGCGCACCTCTTGATTGTCGTCGACCACGAGGACCTGCGGTTTCGCTCCGCCGTTGTCGGGATTGATCAGTCGCTCCACAAGCAGTTTGTCGTCCATACCCCCACTTTCTCCCACACGATACACTTCGGCCAGGTCGCGCACTTCGGCTTCGAGGGGGAGTGCCGATTCAGGAACGGTCGGTGCTTCCACATCGTGCACAGGTAAAAAGACGGTGAAGCAGCTTCCTTCGCCCGGGTGGCTCGTGGCAGACACCGTGCCTCCCTGCGCCTCGGCATAAGCTTTCACGATGGCCAACCCGACGCCGGTACCTCCCGACGCGTTATCGGCAGCTTGGAAGAAACGATCAAAGATGTGCGGCAATTTTTCTTCGGCAATGCCTTCACCGGTATCTGTCACCGACAATTCAGCACCGGCGTGGAACGTACGCAAAGCGATCGTTATCGTCCCACCTTCCGGGGTGAACTTCAAAGCATTCGAGAGGAGATTATATAAGATGTGCTCCACTTTCGTTAGGTCAGCCGTCATTTCATAGCTTTCCGGCGCTTCGAGCACAAGTTGCACGTTGATTCTCTCGGCCCAACTCTTGAACCCCGTCATCCACAGGCGGAGATAAGGCACACAATCGAAGCGCACCCACTGCGGTTTCATGGCGCCGTTCTGCACTTTGCGCAAGTCAAGTATTTCATTGACCAGATGCAACAGAATTTTCACGTTGCGATGCGCCACCTCCATGAGCTGTTTGTCACGTCCTTCCAACCGATCACTCTCTTTGAGTCGGTCAATGGGATCGGCAATCAAGGTCAGCGGCGTTCGGAACTCGTGACTCACATTGGTGAAGAAGCGCAGTTTTGCGTTTGTCGCCTCCTCCGCCAGGCGGTGCTTTAGGCGAGAATATCTCAACATGATGACACCTCCGCTCACCACCAGCAAGAAAATCACGATCAAAAGCACGAGCAGAATCTTCTGGTTGTTATATTGCGCCACTTTTTCCTCGACGCTTTTACTGAGGGTCTCCAGTCGTTGATACTGTCGCCGGAGTTCGATGCCCTGCATGTAGAATAGTGTCGCATTTTCGGGTGTAACGAGTGCTGCCGGCAGTCGGTTCTCCCGCTCGAAGGCTTTTTTCTCGAGGATATTATGCGCCAGTTCCAACAACAAGTCTCCACGGGTGGGATAAATGCACGATGCACTGATGCGCTTCTCACGAACGGCCTCCAAGCCACCACCTTTCGACGGCAAACCGTCGATACCCACCACCATCACGCCTTCATTTCTATGCGCACGAGCCAGGGCATCGCTTGCGCCCTGCGCCATTTCATCGTTGTGGGCAAACACACAGTCGATCCGTCCCACCTCGCGCAACACACTGTCCATCTGCGTCGTTGCCTGCTTACGCAACCAGCCGGCATAACGACTGTCCACGATCCGCAGTCCGGGGTAATGCGCAATGGCATCCACGAATCCTCGATGGCGCTCGATGGCCGGAGACGATCCTTGCAGGCCTTTGATTTCAACGATATTGCCTTTTCCTTTCAAGCGCGAGGCAACGTAATTGCCCATCATGCGTCCGATACCATAATTGTCGGCTCCCATATAAGCGGTGTAGTTTCCGACATTGGTTTTTCGGTCAAACATCACCACAGGTATGCCTTTTTTACGTGCTCTGTCGATCGCCACGTTGATTGTGCTTACCTGATTGGGCGAAATGATGAGCAAATCCACCCCTTCGTCGACAAATCGGTTGATTTGTCGGATTTGTGTATCATCGTTGTCGCTGGCCGAAGCGATGCGCAAGTCTATATCACCGTAATAACTCGCCCCTACTCGCAACTCCGTGTTCAATTTGTCACGCCATGCGTCCTCAGAGCATTGAGAAATGCCCACGACATAGCGCCGCTCCCGTTGGTCACAAGCACTAAACAAGAGCAGCAAAAGAACAATGACCCACAAGGGTCTCAATCTAATACAATGTGTTTCCAAGACGTCACAATGTTTTCTGTACGGCAAAGGTAGGCATTTACTTTTTCCCCACGTTTTGTCGCAAACATCTTATAACAGTACCACAAAATACCCCACTGCTACGCATCCTATGTACAAATATGCAAAAACTATCAGTATAGAGCTACAAAACGCGCGATGGGCAGGAAGAAATGCCCAATTTATACTGTACAGCATAAGAATCTCATGCAATGCGGGGTGCCGCAATTGAAGAAAAAGAATTAACAGGCAGAAGAATCCCCTTAACACTGCGATAGTTCAGAATACCCACATGTAGTGATTGACCAACGCACTCGAATGCCGTAACTTTGCACCGAAATTATCGCGACGGCCTCGAAGCGACGGCTTGCGACACACAAAAAAGTAGACTGAATGACCGAATATCGCCCGACATTACAACTCCTCCCCCAACCACTTCCTCCCTCCTCTCGTCTCTCGTCACATGGTTCCCATGCCATGCGGCGACTATCCCTATTGTTTGCCACCCTCTTCTGCGCAGCCGTTGCCCAAGCCGCCGGCGACCGCGAGGTACGTGGTCGCATTCTCGACATGCAGGGACGCCCGGTGCCGGAAGCCGTGATCACGGTGCGAGGAATGGGCCGACATGCAGTGAGTGACACGGCGGGGGTCTATCGTTTTCCGCATCTCGAAGGCACACGCTCCCTCACGGCCTCAGCCATCGGCTATGGGCAACTCACACAAATCCTGAAGTCGACAACCGACAGCGTGATCACCCTCGACTTCCGCCTCCCGCCGCTCGAAAACAGCCTGCACGAAGTAGAAGTCACCACCGGTCGGCTCGGTCGGCTGCGCCATTCCGCCTTCAACACCGTCGCTATCGACACGCGCTCGCTGCAAAACACCACCAAGTCCCTCGGCGAGGCGCTGGCCTCGGCACCGGGTGTGAAAGTGCGCGAGACCGGTGGCGTGGGTTCGGACATGAACGTCTCGCTCGACGGCTTCAGTGGCAAGCACGTCAAGGTCTTTGTCGACGGAGTGCCCCAAGAAGGAGTGGGCAGCGCCTTCGGACTCAATAATATCCCCATCAATTTTGCCCGACGCATCGAGGTCTACAAAGGCGTTGTCCCCGTCACTTTCGGCGCCGATGCCATCGGTGGTGTCATCAACATCGTCACCGAGACTCCACAATCGGGCTGGCACGTCGACGGATCCTACGCCGGCGGCTCGTTCAACACGCACAAGAGCACGCTCAATTGGAACCGCACTTGGGCATCGGGATGGAAAGTGGAAATGAGTGCCTTCCAGAACTATTCCGACAATAACTATACCATCACGGCTCCCGTGAAAGACCTTTCCAACGGGAGCATCGATTTCCGCCATCCCGAGCGAGTGCGCCGTTTCCACGACACCTACCACAACGAAGCCCTGACCGTACGCGGCGGCGTGGTCAATCGCCCCTGGGCCGACCGTCTTTTGTTCGGTTTCACGCTGGCCGGCATGCACAAAGACATTCAAAACGGTGTGCGCCAGGAAGTTGTCTACGGCGAGAAGTATCGTTTCGGCCATTCCTTCATGCCTTCGCTCCAATATGCCAAGCGCAATCTGCTGCACAATCGCCTCGATCTGGTGCTGACGGCCAACTATTATCGCAACCTCACCACCAACGTCGACACGTCGGCCTATGCATTCAACTGGCGCGGCGAACGCGTGCTGCGCAACTCCCCCGGCGAACAAAACTACCTGCACCTGCGCTACGATGACCACAACTGGAACGCCGATTTCGACGCCCGTTTCCACCTCGACGCCCGCAGTCGCCTCACGTTCCACCACAGTTTTGCCCATTTCGATCGCGACGCCACCTCACTTCTGGCTCGTGAGAACGAAAAATCGCCCATCGCACGCGCCACCACCAAGCACATCAGCGGACTCTCCTACCTCTTTACCCCCGACGACCGCTGGAATGTGACGCTTTTCGGCAAGCTCTACAATCTGCACGTGAGTGGTCCGGTGAGCACCAGCGATCTCCAGGAGAAATTCGTCCGCAAAACGCACCACCTCAGCTACTTCGGTTTTGGCGGCGCGGGCACCTACCGCGTCAACCCCAATTGGCAAATCAAACTCTCGTACGAACGTGCCTGCCGCCTCCCGAATGTCGATGAACTCTTCGGCGACGACGATCTCGAGACCGGCAGTGTCACCCTGCGCCCTGAGCAAAGTCACAACCTCAACCTCAATCTTTCCTACTCCCTGCACCGCGGTTTGCACCACGTACTGGCTGAGGTGGGCGGCATCTTCCGCGACACGCGCGACTACATCCAGCGCAACGTGATCGGAGTGGGCGGTGGACGCTACGGGGCCAGCTATGTCAACTTCGGTCGCGTACGCACTTATGGTCTCAACACCTCTTTGCGCTACGATCTGGGGCGCCGACTCAGTGCAGGTGCCAACTTCACGTTCATGGACGTGCGCGACAACATGCCCCTCGCCCAAGACGGCGTGACGCGCAACTATGGTTACCGCGACCGCATGCCGAATCTCCCCTATCTCTTCGGCGATGCCGACGTCACCTGGCGCCTCCCGCTCACCGCCACGCGCAGCACCGTGCTGTCATTCACTTACGACACGCAATATCTCCACAGCTTCACGTTCTACTCCTCGCGTTTCGGCGCCAACAAGGGCGAATACGTCGTGCCGGCCCAGCTTTCGCACAACCTCAACGCCACCCTCACCCTCGCTCATGGGCGCTATGCCGTGAGTCTCGAGGCACGCAATTTCACCGACGAACGTCTCTACGACAATTTCAGCCTGCAAAAGGCCGGACGCGCCTTCTATGCCAAAGTGCGCTTCAACCTCGGGCAATAAAACCGCCCTTGCAGACTCCCCTCATCCATAAACTATTTTCATTTTTCCTATGCAATTCATCTCTCTCAGCAAGGCGCTGCTTCCCGCAGCCCTGCTCGCCGCAACGCTCACCGGCTGCGGCACCGACGAACCCAACAACACTCCCTCCACCCCCGTGGTGCAACAAAAAGGCACCTTTGTGATTCCCGCCGACGTCGCTGCTTCGGGCAATGCCGCCTCGCACGTACTCCTCACCGCGGCCGATCTCTCCGCCGGCACCCTCAGTCCGCGCGACAACGGCCTGCTCTTCGACGGAGGCTTTGAGTACATCTTCTTCCAAGACAAGTATCTCTGCACTTTGCAGTACAACCAAGCCAATGCCGGCACCACCCGCTCTTACGTTCTGCGCAACGGTCAGCTCGAAAAGCGCGACAAGGGCTTCGAAGTGCGCCGCTTCACCACGTACGGCACGTGGGACGACGAACTCATGACCGTTTCGACGGGCGACTCTCCCAAGGAATTTGCCGACAGCCACGGCTATTTGCCCAAGACCTTCCTCGTTTCCTATCTCAACATCCCCGCCGAGACCGAGCGCAACAACGATTCGAAGCTCCCGCAGTTCCGTTCTGAGAATTTCCTCGGCAACGGCGAGTTCGTCACCCTCTCCGGTTTGCTCCAACGTGAGGGCAAACTCTACTCAGCCGTCATTCCCATGGGCTTAAGTCAATACGGTTCGGCCGTCGATGGCGGAAAATACATCCGCCCGGGCTTTGCCGATCTCGTGAAGACCGAGAACGGCGGTCGCCAAAGCAGTGCCTACAAGAAAGGCGAGCTCCAGTGGACCCAATATCCCGATGAATGCTGGCTTGCCATCTTCGACAACAACTCGTTCGAGGGACGTAAGCTCATCAAGACCGACAAAATCAGCTACGCCTGCGGTCGTTTCAAGTCGCAGTACTTCCAAATGATCTGGAACGACGCCGATGGCGACCTCTATGTCTTCTCTCCCAGCTTTGCCAAGACGATGTCCGACAAACGTCAGCAGACAACGCTCCCGGCCGGCGTGGTGCGCGTGAAGAAAGGTGCCGCCGATTTCGACCCGAACTACTACTTCAACCTCGAAACCCTCACCGGCGGTCGCGCCTTCCAGCGCACCTTCCCCGTAGGCGGCGACCAATTCCTGTTCTACCTCTACGATAAGAGCTACGACAAGCTTTCGAACCAAGATCTGGCCAATCAACTCGGCGTGTTCAGCGCCAAGAGCGGCAAATTTGTCTCCGTTTCCGGTCTTCCCTCCGACGTGGTTTCGCTCGGCAACCGTCCTTATGCCGAAAACGGCTTCGCCTACGTGCCGGTCAAGACCAAAACGGGCAATCCCGCCATCTACAAGATCAATCTTTCCACCGGTGTCGCCACCCGCGGCGTGGAAGTCGAAGCCACTCAGCTCAATGCGGTGGGTCGCCTCCTCCCGCTCTGATTTTCGCACCACAGATTGTCTACCCTCATCGGCGAATCTTCGCCGCCTTTCCGCTTCGGCGCGCCATCACTTCGGTGATCGGTGCGCCTTCGCGGCATTTTGATCTCAAACCCTCCCGCACATGAAAAAAACATTCAAGCGTCTCCATCTCTGGCTCGCCTTTCCCTTCGGCCTCATCCTCTTCCTGATCTGTTTCTCGGGAGCGATGATCGAGTTTGCCGGCGAATTTTCAGAATGGGCCTACCACGATCGCTACGAAGCGCACGTCACGCGCCAAGGGCGGCTGCCGCTGCCCGTACTCATGCAGCGCGTGCAACCCCACTTGGCTCCCGGCGTCACCGTCACGGGCATAAGCATTCCCACCGACAGCACACGCAACTACGAGTTCAGCCTCTCTGCCCCTCCGCGCACCGAGTGGCTCGTCGATCCCTACACGGGACGCGTGGCCGGCGAGAAGGAACACCTCCCCTTCTTCGAGACCATGTTCAAGCTCCACCGCTGGTTGCTCGACTTCCCCCACGAAGGCGAAGGCATTTGGTGGGGAAAGCTCATCGTGGGCGTGAGCACCCTCATGTTCCTCTTCGTGCTCATCAGCGGCCTCATCGCCTTTTGGCCCCGCACCACCCGCGGACTGCGCAAACAGCTCACCATCCATCTGCGCCGCGGCCGGCATCGCCGCTGGTTCGACCTCCACACCATCGGCGGCGCCTACGCCTTTGTCCTCCTGCTGGCCATGGCTGCCACCGGTTTGACGTGGTCTTTCGACTGGTACAAAACCGGTTTCTACAAAGCCCTTGGAGCCGAACCGCCTCAGCGCAAGGGCGGTCACGGCGCCGGTGGCCACCACGGTCCGCAATCGGGTCGAGGTCAACACGGCCCCGCGCAGCGTGCCCCGCATCCTGCCGACGAGCAATCCGCACCCCACCCCGATGCGCGCACCTATGCCGCATGGCAAACCTCTGCCCGCCTTTTGCAGGCCAAATATCCCGATGCCGACGCGATCGAGGTGGGCGATGAAGGCGGCACCGTCTCGCTGGGCGAATGGGGCAACGTGCGGGCGGCCGACCACTACACCTTCGATTCCACCGGCTCCCACGTCACTGACGCCAAACTCTATGCCGATGCCGACCGCGGTCAGCGCATCCGCGGTTGGATCTATTCCGTGCACACGGGGCGTTGGGGCGGATGGCCCATGCGCGTCATCCAGTTTCTCGCCGCGCTCTTCGGAGCTTCACTTCCGCTCTCCGGCTATTACCTCTGGTGGAAGCGCACCCGCAAGCGCAAAGCCCGCAAGTAACGACGAAAAATCCCCCATTTTCTACGCAAACCTCCCCGATTTTGAAAAAAGTCGGGGAGTTTTTTTTTACCATCCGGGCGAAGTACAATCTGCCCCTCCTTGCTTCCACACCAAAATGCCATCTATAAAGACAGAACCGGGAAGCCCCATTCGACAAACAACCCTATCTAACAACCCCAATATATATATTCCGACAAAAAATACTATCTTTGCATGCAAACGCTTCACCAAAGCGCACAGAGCCTCCAAGAGTATCAACTTCACACGCGCATCCATTTTATGTTTTCCTCCTCCCAACAATCATGAGGCCGAATGATCCACGGCCCTATCGACCGAGTTCCTAACAATAATGCACCGTGGAGGCCAAAAAATATCGCCTTTTTCTCTTATTCTCGACAGATGAAAGCCCTCTTCCCCCTCCTTCTCTCTTCCCTACTCCTCTTTTCTTGCGGCACCGACGAACCTCAGCGTCCCAAAGATGCTTTGCATGCCGCCGCCGATGCCTATCCGCTCATCACTGAAACGCGCGAAAGCTATGTGATCCCCATCTCGTGGCGCATTCCCCTGATCCCGCGGCAAGTCCTCACCGAAATGAGCGATGCGACACGGTGGTTGAGATTGCCGGCCACCGAGCCCAAAACGGTGAGTTTCGATGTGTGGATCGACGGTGAACAGGTGAACCCACACGAACGGCTGAAAGCAACCTTCGCCAAGGAGTTTTACGAAGCCACCGGCACAAAGCTCAACACCACTCCGCTGCTTTGCGGCGTCAAAGCCCTGAACGTTTACGGCGTAACCGACGAGGGCAGCGTGTCGCTCAACCGCAACGTACGCCTCCATCTCCCCACCTTCATGAAAGTGGCGCCCGACTTCGAATATCAGGGTGTGGGAGGTTATCACATGATGTGCGGCGACGAGAGTATCTCGCACGAAGGCGATCTCACCGTGGAGCAGGCCAACGATCGCGCATTGGGCGAACTGCGTCCGGCGCTGCGCTTCCACTTACCGAAAGACCTAGCCCTGCAATACAAATACCTGAAGATCGAGTTCCAACTCATCAACGACCAGCAATTGGAGGCCCAAATTGCGCCGTCTCTGCTGTTCTAACGCACCCTCACTCCCGGAAAAATGAAACTTCTCCCCCTCTTTTGTGCGCTCCTCCTGAGCATGGCCGCATGGCTCACCGTCTCGTGTGACAAAGAAGCCTCCCCGGTGCCCTCTCCCGAGGTAGAGAGTCAGGATACTCTCGTTCGCTTGGCGCGAACATGGAACGAATGGACCTTCGAGATGGAATACAGCCAAACGCCCGTGCAGTTTTCGAAAAAGAATCTGCGACGCATCGTTCCCCTCCTTCCACGCGATGTGCTGCTCCACCGCGCCGACTATCGCGAAGGCGACACCTTGCTCAACTTTCCCATCGAAGTCTTGGGCGACACCCTCCAGCCGCAACGCGCCGCCGACCTAAAATTCAATGCAACTTTCGAGCGGCTCTACCATCGCACCATTGGTGTGGCGCCCCACGTGTGCGGCGTGCGCAAAATCATCGTGCAGGCACTGCACGCTTCGCAACCGCCCGTAGATCTCACCAGACAAGCCCGGGTGATCATCCCGTCTTACGCCTACGGGGGGCAAATGTCGTTCATGCGTCTCAACGGACAAGCGGCAGACTACCACTATACCATCGCGGGCGAGCAAGACACACTGCACCTCTGGCGCGTGGAAACCCGAAGAAGCGAGGACGTGGGGAATCTTCCCCCGCGCTTTGCGCTCCTCGTCCCGATGCGAGCGCTGAAACACAGCACCGGCCTTCGCCTCAGCCTGCAGCTGGTCAACGGTGTCGAGCTGAGAAAAGAAACCGCCGTCGCGATCCATCCCTGACGCCGGCAACAACACTGCGACACACGCCAACAAAAAGGTTGGACTCCACAAGAGTCCAACCTTTTGTTTCGCTCGCCCCCATCACAGCGGGGGGGTGAGATGCCGACGCTTGCA
>ENA-OWND01000418-OWND01000418.1-metagenome-genome-assembly--contig:-NODE-418-length-29693-cov-12.651259_pt1 | contig 29693 bp, 23 predicted proteins | sample MGYA00245342_ERZ651119 | MGnify/ENA primary metagenome ERZ651119 (study PRJEB26857, sample SAMEA4031756) | metagenome | biome: human; feature: oral; material: saliva | place: Philippines | collected 2014... | reverse complement strand
TAAAGCAGGCAGGAAGCATGACGGTAATTACAAATCTAAGCAAATGCGGTCTAATAACCGATTTGGGTTAAACAATATATACAAAGAAATAACCCCAAGTCGGTATATGACAAACGGCTTGGGGTTATTTCTTTGTATACTGATTCTTTTATTCCAATGGTTTCTCTACGGTATCGCAGGGTTTTGCCTCTTCTGCTGCATCAGTCTCAACAATAGTGGCGTTATTCTCTTCAACAATAGCTGATGTTATATCAGCCGACACGGCAAGCTGCCGGGCGATGTAACGACGAACTGCATAGAATTTGATGCCAAAGATCAGTTCTGACAGTCCGTATATTATCATTGCTATACCGATAAAAAGGAAAGGCGCAGATGCCAGCACCATCGGTTTTATAATGGTAAAGATGCCGAACAACAACAGCAATGTAGGGATAATCCAATATCGTACGCCACAATGTGGGATAGTCGGACTGCTCTCGCCATTGACATTACCTTTCGTCTGTAACTTGAAATCACGTATGGTGTTGCCCATAGATATGAGCGACGCATATTCACCCACAGCGCCAAGGATTATTACGGCAGCAAAGATATAGACAAGAGAGGTGATGAATGATGTAGACATAAAAAACAGTATTACACCGAGTATGATACTTCCCAGTCCCACCATAGGGAATGCAGGCTTGTCGACTATGTACTCCACATTCTTCAGTTCCTCATCCGCCTGGTTTGCAATACTTTCTCTGCCGTACTCTGTCTTGCCGACATAGTAGATAACTACCGAGATTATTCCTGATACAAAGAATATCACTCCGATGCTCTTTGTGAACCATTCAACCATCTGTTCACGATATTGTACCATCAATCCGCCCGCAATGAAGGCGATTATTGCTCTGAAAAATGATGAATTGATAAACTTCATAAGGTTTCTGTTACTAATCGTTTTTATCATATACGAACAAAGCAGGTCTCTTAAAAAGAAACCTGCTTTGATAAAGGGTGCCCGGTGGGATTCGAACCCACGACATTCAGAACCACAATCTGACGCTCTAACCAACTGAACTACGGGCACCATTTTTAAGCGATTAAGCAGCCTTTGCCACCACCACCCTTATTTGCGGTTGCAAAGGTACTGCTTTTCTTTTGATTTACCAAACAAATCGCTTCTTTTTTTTATCCTCGCTATTATTTCGCAGGTTTTGCAGGTGTCTCGGCAGCAGGAGCAGCGTTAGCGGCATTCTTCACTGGAGATGCAGCCTCTTTTGCAGGCGTTGCATCAGCACCGAAACCAGGTGTTGTGACAGGATTGGTCTTCTCTGTCTGAGGAGTAGCACCCTCGAAAACGCTCTGATCTGTTGCCGCCTTAGGAGCAACGTAAGCACAAGCTATACTGATAACGACCATTGCAGCAGCCAGAGTCCATGTAGCCTTCTCCACAACATCAGTGGTCTTGCGAACACCGAGCACGTTGTTCTGTGCAGAGAAGTTTGATGCAAGGCCGCCACCTTTGCTCTCCTGGATAAGTACGATGCCAATCAATAAGAAGGCAGCGACAACGATGAGAATTACTAATAATGTGTACATTTGTTTATTGTTTTATTAATATTATTTTTTCTAAATAACGCATTTGATCTGCAAAGTAAGCACTTTTTTTTGGAAAAATCAAATTTAATCGTTGAATTATTTCCAACGCCTTCGAATAATTACCCTGTTTTATATAAATCTTCGCCAAAGTCTCTGTGAAGTATCCGTCTTCGATCTCATCGCTGTCATTCTCTAATTCCACCTCAGTATGTGGAGTGTAGCTGCTCGATTCCTGCAGTATGATCTTTCCGCCTTCATTCTCAAGAAAGTTATCTATTAGCGTTGAGGTATGCCGACTATTGGCGTTATCGTTTACTTCCGCCGCAGTTTCTTCCTGACAGTTGTAGTTTTCAAAACTATCCGTTTCCATCAGATATGCTACGTAGTCTATTGTCGCGTCTGTTACAGTAGGTTTTCGCTTTGTTTTAACTTCAGGTTCCGGCTCTTTAGGCAGTGATTCGAGGAAGATGTCTATGAGTGTATCTGTACGGTCTTTGCTCTTGTCCTCCTTTTTCTTCTCACTGCGTGAGATCTGATAATGACGCGCTTCAACAAGATTAAACAGCACTGTCCTATCTGAGATGTAGAATGCCGCCTGTCTCAATTCGTCGCCAAACGAAGGGTCATGCAGCAGATATAGATTCTGCAACATCAGCAGTCGTGCCGACTGATGATAGGGATATAGTGCAACATGACTACGAAGGTCATACAACGTCTCGCGGTCAAGCAGTTCAGGATGTTTGATGTATCTGTTTAATTCCATTTACCAATTTGCTACGGTTGCATTAAATATCTGGTCACATATTTCCTCTACCATCTGTGTCACGAGCTCTTCCTGAACAGTCGCCAGGTTTTGTGTCGTCTCATAAGTGGAGGTTGCAGTAAACTGTCGTTCAAAGTCATCTTTATGATTCACATTGTTTGTGAATCTCACATTTACCGTTATAGAGAGCTCTGTCTGCGCAGAATATCCCTCTGCCGATACCGCTTTGTTTCGCTGGTTATACTGTGTTATCTCTCCATCAATCTTAAGGTCACCATTACGCTTCACCTGCTGGAGTTTTGTCTGGCTTGCGAATTTGTCTTTTAGCTTATTATTAAATATAGGTGCCATAGGTCCCCATACATAAGAAGCACGGATAGGAAAATCGGTTATCTCTATCGTCTTGGTCTTGGTGTAGTCGATGCTGGCACCATTGAACTTATATGAAACTGAACAGGACACAAGCACCAGTGCAAGCACTAAAGCCCACACGCCATGAATGGCAATTGTTGTAATGTTCACTTTCATCATGAGTTTTTCTTTTTACTTACTCCTAAATCCTTTAGTCTACGGAATAATGTTCTTTCAGATATGCCGAGTTCCGCTGCCACCAGCTTGCGGTTTCCATTATGTTTGTCAAGTGCTTTACGCAACACCAGCTCACTCAAATCGCGAAGATTAAGCTGTTCCTGCTCTCTATGCGAGTCGTTCACCTCCTCTGCCTCCAAGAACTCGGCTCGACTTACCTCAAGCGGTTCTGTACGTGCCGGCATGGTCGATGCCGGTTCTTCAGTCGGAGAATTGAAACCCCTTGCCCCCGCAAGTCCTCGCTGGTCGTCGAGTTGTGTTCGCAACCCACGCATATCTGCCTTCATGGTATCGATGGTATTCTTCATTTCCACTATGACCTTCCAAAGCATCTCGCGCTCGTTGGCGTAACTATTGTCATTGTTTCCGCCGCCTATTGTTGCCAGTTCGGTGCTCTCATTGTTCAGAGGTATATATTTCAATAAGGTATGACCGTCAATAAGCCTGTCTGGCGAAAGAACAGAAATCTGTTCCGTGACATTCTTCAGTTGTCGCACATTGCCTGGCCATTTATATTGCATCAGTATCTTCTTGGCATCTTCCGTCAGCTTTACACGTGGCATCTGATATTTCTCCGACATCTGCAGGGCAAACATACGAAACAGTCGTTCTATGTCCTCTCCACGCTGACGCAACGCCGGCATCTGTATCGGCACGGCATTCAGGCGATAGTAGAGGTCTTCGCGGAAACGTCCTTCCTTGAGAGCCTGCTGCATGTTGACATTCGTTGCTGCCACCACACGCACATCGGTCTTCATTACTCTCTGTCCGCCTACACGAATATATTCGCCGGTTTCGAGCACACGCAACAGACGTGCTTGCGTCGCCAACGGCAATTCGCCCACCTCATCGAGGAATATCGTGCCTTTATTAGACACTCCGAAGTAACCTTCACTCTCACCGAGGGCACCTGTAAACGAGCCCTTTTCATGTCCGAACAGTTCACTGTCGATAGTCCCCTCGGGTATCGAGCCGCAGTTTATTGCGAAATATTTCTCACGTTTGCGTGGAGAGTTGTCATGTATGATGCGGGGGATAATCTCCTTTCCGACACCGCTCTCGCCGACAATTAGCACAGACAAGTCGGTCGGTGCTATCTGCAACGCGACATCTATGGCGCGGTTCAGTGCATCACAGTTACCCACGATGTGATAGCGTCTCTTTATGTCTTCAAGTCTTGATATATCCATTATCGTTTCAAATATTTATTATGGAAACCGGTTCTTATTCGTCTTTCTTCTTCGGAATAGCGAATCTCAGTTTCTCGCCATTGTCAGGACGCTCATGATAGAGCTTTGGCAGAGGGTTTTCCAACGGCAAGTCGTACTCCTCGCGATGTCTGCAAATGTCAATGGCGGCATATATTGCGTTACGCATCTGTGTTTCGTCAGCCTCATTCTTGCCGGCAATATCCATTCGTGCATCAGTGTCGGGCATGGTACATACCAATGGCATATTTGTCAGTGCTACTACGCTGCCTGTGTCCGACAGCATACGCAGAGGCAGTATTCCCTGATCATGATACATCGCTACTACTGCATCGAACTGTTCATACTGCCGTCCTTCGAAGAATGTATCTGCCTGATATGGTCCGAATGCCTGTATTCCTGCCTCAGCAAGTGCCTCTACAGCCGGACACAGGATATTCTTCTCCTCTGCGCTTTCCGTAGGATTCAATGCCAGTACTGCAATGCGCGGACTTGATACTCGGAAGTCGCGACGCAGGGTCTTATGTAGCATCTTCACCTTTTCCTCTATGATGTCCTGCGAGATATTGACCTCTCTCACGCTGCCACAGTTTGCCAGCACCACACGAAGCGCATCGTTCATGTATATCTGTTGCACTTTATGTCCTCCGCCTACGGATGTCTCAATGAAGTTTATAGCGTTCTTACAGCGTATGCCGTCAATCTCCACCATATCTTTCTCCATCGGTCCGCATACGAGTACATCGAACAATCCCTCGCGACTATCGGCGAGAGCTCTGTCGACAGCTTTCAGTGCAGCCGTCTTACTTTCAGTGGTCTTCTGCCCGAACTCCACCTTCACTTCCTCGTCGAAGCATGTGAGTAGGTTCACTCTTCCGTCGAGAGCCTCGCACGCATTACTGATAATACTGAACTGGCACTCTGTCTGAAGTGCATGACTGTGGTAAGCCGCAATCTTCGGCGAACCATATATTATCGGAGTACATAGCTCAAGCATCTCCGGTTCCGCGAAGGTCTTGAAGATAAGCTCATAGCCTATTCCGTTAGTGTCGCCTTGCGTTATTGCAACGCGAATCTTATGATTTTCCATTATTATTGTTTCTGAAATTAAGTTTCTCTTTTGATGCCGTCGACAGTAGTCCGCAAGCAGCATATATATCCTGTCCGCGCGATGCTCTGATTGTTGTCGTTATTCCGTGATTACAGAGATAGTCTCTCAGTGCCTCCATCTTCTTCTCATCAGCCCCGTTGAGGTCGACCTCCGGTATCTTATGGAATCTGATCAGGTTGATGCGGCAGTCAAGCCCTTTGAGCAGTTTAATCAGTTCCTTGGCATGAGTGATACTATCGTTAGTTCCACCGAATACGATATATTCGAATGTCAGCCTGCGTTGATGTGATGTCTCCTCCCATGCACTCTGCGCCGTAGTGTCACGACTTGGGAAATGCCTCCTCAGCAGTTCCACTACTTCGCTTATCGCCATGCCACGCTCTGCCGGCATCAGTCCTGCACGTTGTTCATGCAGAGGCGTATGCAGACTTATTGCCACATGGCAGTCGCTCTCATTAAGGAAGCGTTCGAGTTTACCTTTCACACCGACACTGCTCACCGTGATGCGCTTCGGGCTCCACGCCATACCATAATCAGCTTTCAGCAGTTCCGTAGCCTTCAACACATTATCGAGGTTGTCCATCGGCTCGCCCTGCCCCATGAAAACGATATTCGTCAGCCTGTCTGCCTCTGGTAGCGCATACACCTGGTTCATTATGTCGCGCACGGTGAGGTTGCCCTCCCATCCTTGCTTACCTGTCTGACAGAACAGACAGTTCATCTTGCATCCTACCTGACAGCTGACACACAGCGTAGCACGATCCTGATCGGGGATGAACACCGTCTCAACCTGCTTTCCTGACTCCGTCGGAAACAAATACTTAATCGTGCCGTCCTTTGAATACTTGGCGTCGCAGTGAGGCATAAGACCTACACAATAGTCCTGACTAAGGCGTTCGCGATTTTTTTTCGAGAGATTCGTCATCTCATCAATCGAATGAATACGCTTCTGATATATCCACTGAGCTATCTGCCCGCCGGTAAAAGCTGACATACCAAGTTCCTTGACCAATATCTTCAGTTCTCCAAGGCTCATGCCAAGAAGAGGTGTCTTATCAGTTACATTATTCATTTTACGCACAAGTAGCGTGCAAAGATACAAAAAATATTCCTATAATCGTCACTTTTCATCTAATTTGTGCTACCTTTGCAGAAAAATAAGACCTATCATTATGGAAAACTTCAGCAGGTATACATCCTATAACGAACTCCTTGATTCTGTTCGCGAAGGTCGTCATCATGGCAGATGGGCTATCCTCATCACCAAGCCAAATGTCCGCTTCTCACTCAATGGCGAGCAGCGGCTCATCCAAGTGGCTGAAAGCACTCAGGCGGCACTCGTTTACTCTGATTACTATAAGGTCATCGACGGTGTGCTCACTCCTCACCCTGTCATCGACTACCAGACGGGCAGCATACGCGACGATTTCGATTTTGGCAGTGTGCTTACCATACGTGCCGACCTCGTAGCGGTATGGGCAGAGCTCGACGAGTCAATGCGTTACGACCACGTCGGACTTTATTCCATGCGATTGTTCCTCTCGCGCTGCGACATGATTTTCCACCTCGACGAGTTCCTATATATCGAAGACGAGACCGACCTTCGCAAGAGTGGCGAGAAGCAGTTCGACTATGTTGACCCACGCAACCGCGAGGTGCAGAAGGAGTTGGAACAAGCTGCGACCATCCATCTGGCTGAGATCGGCGCATTGGTCGATACCGGCAAGTATCAATCGCCTAACCTTTACGTGGGCGAATTCCCCGTCGAGGCTTCCGTCATCATCCCTGTACGCGACCGCGTCAGGACTATACGCGACGCAGTGGAGAGCGCACTGTCGCAGCAGTGTGGATTCCTCTTTAATATCATCGTCGTCGACAACCACTCTACTGACGGCACTTCCGATATTCTCAACGCGCTGAGCGCCGGATGCCCCTCACTGCATGTCATAGTGCCTGAGCGCAAAGACCTCGGCATCGGAGGTTGTTGGAACGAGGCAATAAACTCCGAATTCTGCGGTCGATTCGCCGTACAGTTGGACAGCGACGACCTCTACTCTTCGCCACAGACGCTGCAACGCATACACGACGCATTCTATGAGCAGGAAGCTGCCATGATTATCGGCTCATACCGCATGTGCAACTTCCAACTTGAGACGCTCCCTCCAGGACTCATCGACCACGCCGAGTGGACCGACGCGAATGGTCCCAACAACGCACTGCGCATCAATGGTCTGGGAGCGCCACGCGCATTCTTCACCCCACTGCTTCGCGAGATTCAGTTTCCTAACACCAGTTACGGCGAGGACTATGCTATGGGACTGGCATTCTCACGTCGTTTCCGCATCGGACGTATCTTCGACGAGCTGTACCTCTGCCGTCGCTGGGAAGGCAATTCCGACGCCGCACTCAGCCAGGATAAGATAAACAGAAACAACCTCTATAAGGACCGGTTGCGCAGCATTGAGATAATGGCAAGAATCAATCGCAACATCTAACATCCGTATAATGCAAAAGGAAACAATCGACAAGTTCTTTCAGGAGCAATTGTCTGAGTGGCAGGAATGCTCTGCCCGCTATGCCGACCTCGGCAAGGCACGTCGCAAGGATGTCGTCATCGACGGCAGAGAGTATCATCTTATGTTCAATCCTGCCCGTATGCGCTCCGCCACTGCGAAGGTCGTTGCGGGAAAGGTCGACCGTCCGTGCTTTCTCTGCCGAGACAACCGCCCTGCCCTTCAGCGCGACATAGAGATACGTCCCGAAGGCAGCAGCCACACTTACCTACTCGCCTTAAACCCTTTCCCTATTCTACCCAAACACTTCACTGTCATCAACAACAGCCACGAACGTCAGACCATGACCTCCGGACGACTGTCAGATATGGAGCATATAGCACGCGAACTCAAGGGTTATCTCGTGTTCTTCAACGGAGCTTGCTCGGGAGCATCAGCGCCCGACCATTTCCATTTCCAAGCAGTGCCCCGCGAGTTTGTTCCGCTCACGACATGGGAACAAAACATGTGGCGACAGCTGGGGGTGCAGCATGGCGAGGCGGAGAACGTAAAAATCGACTTCGACAGGTCCGACTTCTGCAATATTCTATGTTGGGCTGACGGCGACCACATACATTGGTGGGTCATCGACCGCCGGCGGCATCGTCCGTGGCAGTATGATGCCCATGGCGAGGAGCACGTGCTCATCTCTCCGGCAGCACTCGAATTTGCCGGCGTCGTGCCACTCGCACGCGGAGAGGACTTCGAGAAAATGACCCCATCACTGCTCAACGACCTGCTCTGCCAGTGCTGGAATCGCGAGCCATTGGTTGATGTAGGCATCGGACCGGAGCGATTCGAGGTTATCAGCAACACCGACGGTACTACAATCTTGAAAGACGTCCGCATCGGAATTGGATTCCACTGGGACCAACGACGCGATTTCCGTTATGAGGGAAAGATAATCCATAAGAAAGACCTGCAGAGCGGTAGCGAGTGGACTGTCAACAGACTCTCCGCAGAGCGTTACCTCAAGAGTGTCATATCATCAGAGATGTCAGCCACATCATCGCTGCAACTGCTTAAGGCACATGCCGTTATCTCGCGCAGCTGGCTGATGTTCGGCAGCGCCCCACACACACTGTTCGACGTGTGTTCCGACGACTGCTGCCAGCGCTATCAGGGCATATCGTCGAAGATGAACCCCGTAGTGGAACAGGCTATCGAGGAAACTCGAGGCGAGACACTAATGTTCGACGACGAGATATGCGACGCACGCTATTCGAAGTGCTGTGGCGGACTGACAGAAGAGTTTCGCTACTGCTGGGAAAACCGTGACTATCCATATCTGCGCTCCATACGTGACACACGTAAGGACGGCAGCATTTTTTGCGACACATCTAACAAGAAGGTGCTGTCGCAGGTACTTAACGACTACGATCAACGCACGCACGACTTCTTCAACTGGACAGTGGAATACACACAACAGCAACTTTCCGATCTCATAGAGCGCAAGTTGCAGGCAGGTATCGGCGTCGTTCTCGACCTCATAGCCGAAGAGCGTGGCATGAGTGGGCGTATCTCAAAACTGCGCATCATCGGCGAGAAAGGCGAGACAACCATCGGTAAGGAATTAGTCATCCGCAAGGCTCTAAGCGAGACATGCCTCTACAGTTCAAACTTCGAGGTTGAGCAAACACATTGCAACCCGAACACATCGCCGGCGCAACAGTCCGAGATTACCTTCAGACTGAAAGGTCGTGGCTGGGGACATGGCGTCGGACTATGCCAGATTGGTGCCGCCGTGATGGGCGAGGAAGGCTACGACTACCGCGAAATTCTCGCCCACTACTACCCCGGGGCAGAGATAAAAAAACTCTGGTAGAACGCAACCCGCAGATTATATTGCATATATTGGTATCCGGTAAAAACTGATTGAAAGTTCTGAAAGCCTTTATTTATTGGCATTTGCCGGCAGGCGTAGGGATGTTATTTCTACGTTCCGCCCTGCACGTAAAATAAGCGCATCAGCCGTAGGGGCGTGATTTATCACGTTCCGCAATCACATAGGAGACAGACAATCACGCCAATGCTCGCGCAATGGACTCGGCGCTGAGGCGGAACGTGATAAATCACGCCCCTACAGGTTTCATCCTACTCGATTCATCACTATAATTTGTTTACCGGATACCAATATATCATTTTATATGACATTCTCTTCATTTAAAGCGACTGAGAATGTCGTATTTATAAACACAAAAGAGTTTGGATGATAATACGCTAAAAATAGCAGCTTCCACAACCTACTGATAATAAGCCATTTACATTCAAACAACCACTCATAGCATAATTACACTTCTCTAAAAACCCCTTTTTCAGGCTCGAAAAAGCACGGTTTCATCGTCAAGAAAAGGCGGTTTTAAAAGCTCATCCCTACGGTTTCATCGTCTCATTCCGTCCTTTTCAGAACGGAGTAGCCGTTCAAGCCATCGTTATAGCCACATAAAAAGCGTTTTCATTTTGTAGAATCAAAAAAAATGAGAGCACTGATTTCCTGTGAATAAAATTTACATACCAAAGGAAGAACAAGCCTCATCATTCCACGGAGAAAACGGACAACCCGAATGGCGCAGGTGCGTGATTCATCGCGTTCCGATAATCATAAACCCATGCTGAATGATGATTCTAATAAAAACAACAGGCAGAGAAATCCCATGCCACGACAATGAAGCTGATGCAGGCGGAGGCGGAACGTGATAAATCACGCCCCTACAGCTGACGCCCCAGATAACCCACAACCATATATATAATAATGTTTATACAATAAAAAAAAATATTTCCGTTTATAGAATAAAGAAAACAAAGAACTCCGTTTGCGAACATTTTAATTTCTGACATATCTCATGAGTCCACTGACAAGTCATATCATAGCCTTCTTCGGCAGTTGCATCACAGCAATAATCATCATGCCCTGGTTGCTAAGCCTCTGCCGTAAGTTAGAGTTGACCTACGACTCGAATGACAGTCATCACTTCCCTATCCCACGTATCGGCGGAATGATACTGGCTCCGGCGGCGGCTGTCGGCTTGAGCATATCGCTCGGCTTACGCCTGTATCACGGAGCAATAAGCGACACGCTGAATATCTCAACTCTGTTCATATTGCTTGGCATGATGCTGATCTATATCCTCGGCATCATCGACGATATATTCCACCTGAGCCGCTGGCAGAAACGAACATTCCTGTTACTTGCCAGTCTTGCGTTCCCTATATGCGGACTATATATAAACGACCTGTTCGGATTCATGGGCATCAATGCGACAGGCAAAGCTGTGGGATATGTCATCACCGTCATTGCCACGGTGCTGTTCATTAAAGGACTGGTAACTCTGCGCGAGTGCGACGGACTTGTCGGAGCGATATGCCTTCCGCCGCTGATTGTATACGGAGCGATATTCTACAACCTCGGATATTACAGTTACTCGTCGACGGCATTTGCAGTGCTCGGCGCATTGCTGGTATTCCTTTACTACAATCTTTTCGGCGATAAACGTATAGGCACAAAGACCTACATGGGGCATGCCGGAACGATGATGCTCAGTTTCTGCATCGTGTATATGTCGCTGAAGTACGCTATGGTAAACCCACAGGTCATAGCTCATCATAAAGATGGTCTGCTGTTGGCATACTCCATGCTCATCATCCCGATATTCGAATACATCCGTGTATGGACAACAAGCACATGGTCGGGACTGAACAAAGGTCAGCGTAGGCAACTGCACATACAGCACAAACTTGAAGAAAAGAATTTCACACAGCTGCAGATATTAAGCATAATACTTGTTGCCAACTTAGTGTTAATCGCCATGAACCTCACCCTCCATTATTTATTTGGAGTGAGCCTCACGTGGATTGTCGTCATTGACATCATTGTATATACATTGTTGCAGACAGCTGCATCGCGACAGAAGAAGCATATCAAAACAACGTATAAGTTGCCCGAGGACTTCAAGGGCTACAAAGGGAAGAAAGGACTCGTAAGCGTAATAATGCCTACCTACAACTCTGAGGATTTCGTCGTCGAGAGTATTGAAAGCATTCTCTCACAGACCTATAAGGATCTGGAGCTTATCATCTGCGACGACTGCAGCACCGACAATACCATGGTACTGCTGAGGGAATATGCCGACAGAGACAGTCGCGTAATCATTCTCGAAAACGAGTCGAACAGCGGTCCCGGCGTATCACGCAATAACGCCATTCAGAGAGCCAGCGGACAATACATTGCGTTCTGCGACAGCGACGACCGTTGGCTGCCAAAGAAACTTGAGCGTCAGATTGACTTCATGAGTAGCCAGGACATCGTGCTGTGCTTTGCACCCTACTACACCTGCGACGAGAACAGCCATTATCTCGGATATATCAGTGCACCACGGCGCGTAAACCTCTTCGAGATGATGTGTGACAACAAAATGGGATTCCTAACCTGCATATACGACACGAAGACACTTGGCAAGCACTACATGCCACATCAGCGCAAGCGTCAGGACCATGCTCTGCTGCTCAACCTGCTCAAGGAGTGTAAGTTTGCCTACAGCGTCCCTGCGCCATTGGCTCACTACCGCATTCACGACGGGAATATCAGTGCCAACAAAATAAGTCTGCTTAAATACAATGCCCAGACATATACTGAGGTGTTCGGTTGGTCGAAGTCATTGAGCTATGCGTTTCTGTTCACACTCTTCCTGCCGACATATTTCTGGAAGCGCATCAAGAACATTCTTATCTCAATATCCAGAGCGGTATAAACCATATCATCGCAATAACACATCTGCTTATGAACACCGTGAGACTCTGTCTTTTTCTTCTCGTGCTGTCCTCTTCATTGGCAAACGCCCAGCCTCTGATTTGGAACAAAGCTGCCATTGACAATCTGCACAGCAATCCTGACAGCAGACTATACAATGAAATCATCAGGCAGGCTGACGCGATATGCAAGGCAGAGCCAGTGGTTGTCACAGAAAAGAAAGAAAGCCGCTCGGGCAATAAGCACAACTATGAGAGTATGAGCATCTACCTATGGCGCGACACAAATAATCCGCAAGGACCGTATATTACTAAAGACGGAGAGATAAATCCCGAATACAAAGAGTATGACATGCCGCGACTTGACAAACTGACGACTTATTTGCGCTATCTCAGTGTGGCATACTACCTCACAAGCGACGGGCGATATTTCGAAGCGTTCTGCCGACAACTCGACACATGGTTCATAAACAAAGAGACGAGGATGAACGCCGACTTTGAATACTCGCAGTTTATTCCGGGCATAAACAACGGCAAAGGCAGCAGTGCCGGTATAATTGACGCGTATAACTTCAATGATGTGATAGAAGCCATACGTCTTACAAACACTGTGAAGAACATAGGCAAGAAGCGCGGTAAGGCTATAAGGAAATGGTTTCGTGACTTCGCCGGCTGGATGAAGAAAAGCGACATTGGCAAAGGCGAGGCAAAGATGCCAAACAACCACGGCACTGCCTACGACATAACCTTATATAACATGTCAGCCTTTGCAGGACAGACCTGCACCTGCAAAAAGATTCTCAAGAACTTCACGGCGTTGCGTATAGACCCGCAGATACAGAGCGACGGCACTCAACCGCTGGAACTTATGCGGACCAGAGCATTTCACTATTCGGTATATAATCTCACACATATCATCGACTTTGCCATCCTTCTCGGCAACGAGGGAAAGACATTCAGTGGAACAACAAAAACAGCTGCCGCCTTAGAATATCTCGCGCAATTCATCGGCAGGCAAGAAGAATTTCCATATAAAGAGATTGGCAACTGGCAAGAGAGCGAGAACATGCTGAAGCATGAACTGAAGCGTTATGCCAAAACAAGAAATAGTGAAAGACTAATGGAACAGGAAGTAAGCACTACAGTTACCAATATTAATACACTGCTAAGATGACCAATATGATTATTTACTCAATAGCAAACATCATTCTTTTACTTCTGGGCATACAGATACAAAAGAACGAACTGCTGCTGTTGTCAGGCAAATACAATTACAAGACAGGAGCCGCGCAATGGATAACATTCATCACTGCCCTCATTGCACTAAGTATATCCGTCAACCACTTGCTGGCGGCAGACATCCTGTTGGAGGTTCTGACCACGATCATTGTCGTGCTAATCTTCGTCGTCAGCGAATATCTGCTTGCCCACGTACGTCCCTCACGGGCTGTTTACTCATGGAGTTGGAGGTTTGCGGTCACGCTTGTCTGCACATGGGTTTGTAATGAACTGGCTGTTGCTATGGGTGGCGATGTCCGTCCCGTAATACCATTCATCGCGGCAGGATTCTATCTTCGTAACACTCCTTTCGGCATCACCCACGGCAAAGACCTTTGGATAGCACACTATATGCAGAGGAATCCTGATATTGCCTTCGATGACAATGCCGACGACACAACCGATATGCCCGACTGCTCATTTGCTGGAATGAAACGCAGAGGAAAGGCGACAACGGTTTTCGACGTCACAGCGTTCGGCATCGTCCCGAACTCCTCTGCCGACCAGACCGAGGCAATACAACGTGTCATCGATGCGGCAAGTAAAGCCGGCGGCGGCAAGGTGTATTTCCCTAAAGGTCGTTACCTCATTAACACCAAAGGCGACAAGTTCCTGCAGATAAACCATTCGGACATCACGCTCGAAGGAGCGACCGACAAGGACGGACGTCCTGTGGCAGAACTTGTCAACTGCGGCAAGACTGCGCGCGGTCATAAGAACCCGTGGATATCGCCTTTCATGATTACCACGGGCGAGCATCTCCAGCCAAGCAACGAGTTCTGGGGGCTGCAGTTCCGCAAGAAGAAGGAGTTCTTCAACCGCAGCAACTCACTGTCCGACCCCGGTAGCGACGGCACGATCCTTACGCCCGAGCTCACAACAAAGGTCATTGCGCCGGCAGCAAAGGGCGAGAGCATCATCCATGTCGAGGACAGCAGCAAGGTGGGGAAATACATCATGATAGGAATGTATAACACCACCGCCGACGGTAACCTTATACACGACATCCTCGGCATTGCCTTGCGCAGGGAATGGACTGTTGCAAATCGTGCCGGCGAGGAGGAAGCGCCGTCGTATCAGTGGTTAGTGGAAGTGAAAAGAATAATCGACAGCCACGCCATAGAACTGGTGCGCCCACTCTTGCGCGACTGCGACATGAAATACGAGCCCGCGGTATTCAATGTCGACATGTTAGAGAATATATGTATCTGCAATCTCCTTATAAGCAGTCGCTGGACAGGTCTGTTCCGGCATCATGGCTTCCCTCTTTATTACAGCATAACGAAGACTCAGGAGATGGACTACGGGTGGAACGCCATCAACATGAAGCGTGTGGCTCACGGCGAGGTGCGCAATGTAATAATAAAGGACTTCAGCAACCCGCTGTATGTCATGGACAGCAGGAACGTCACAGTGAGCGACATTCTCATAAAAGGCTACGACGGGCACCAGGGACTGAAGATTTATGCTCACGCATGCGACAATCTCTTCGAGAATATCATCTTCGAGAATCACTATGCCGACATGATGGGCGGCGAGGGCAATGCCTACGCGAATGTATTCCGCAATATATGCTATCTTAATGCAGTATTCAAGCCCGTCGACTACGACTTTCACGGATTCTCAGAAGCGCCCATGAGCCCACCTTCAGACAACGTATTCACCCGCATATACGGTTTCCGGTACATGAAATCGGCTGGCGCCATAAGTCATTTGCCTTCATGCGCTCAGAACAACACATGGTGGGACACCATTACAGAGGGCGAGAAAGAAGGCGACCACCTATTCTACGCCATGACCTACAGGCAGAAAAAGGGACTCGTGCGATTCATCACGGCAGTGGGATTCTCCGTCGCGATGATTCAGAAGAACCGCGACCTTTCGCCCGGAGCATTTCTGGCAAACGTAAGAGGAAAACTTGAAAGCATCGACAAGACAGGCTCGCCACGCAGCGAGCATTATCGGTTATACTTCCCGAAGAGCCGTGTCAGACATATAAAGACAACGGGAAAGTTGCCCGATTCCATTTAAACCCGAATCGGTCATTAGAGTCCTTGACTGATTTGGGTTAAAAGAAGTGTTTTTAAATGCGCGATTGCCCAGGCTGAGCGTGCAAACAAACGCGTCAGCCGTAGGGGCGTGATTTATCACGTTCCGTATCTCTCCATGAAAACAAATAATTGCTCCAGCGACACGAAATATACCCGGCGCGACGGCGGAACGTGATAAATCACGCCCCTACGCTGTCACGGCAGACTGAACGTGATAAATTATGCCCCGAGTCTCCAGAAAATGGGCGCCGCGTCTCCCCGATATTCCCCACAACCGTATATAATATATATATAAGGTGAAAACGGCGTCACGGCAAACGACGGGAGCCTTGCGCCGCGGGAAATATAGCAAAAGACTCTTTAGCGGACTGATAATTTGCCGGGTAACTCTACAGACTTATTAGGAAGCACATTGACGAGTTCTACAACACCTTTCTTCTCAACGACAAGTGTCAGAGGGTGTGTGAACAGGTTTGTATCGAGGTTAGTGGAGACCATTATCTTTAACGTCCCTGCCTTATTGGAATACAACTGCAATTTTGAATTGTCGCGCTCCTTAATATATGACACTGCATCATTAAAATTGGCTACCCAAATCTCATTCTGCCGTGAGACGAGATAATCGAAGAATCGCCACAGAATCGTAGGGTCGGTCCAGGAGTCGTAGCCTTGCTTGATGCCATGAAACATTCCCACAGACCAGTTCTTTTTCTTTATGCAATTGTCCGTCCAGTTCTTCAAATCGTTGTAAGTGTTTTTACGCAGCGTCTGCCCGAAGCCCGTCTCAAACGTGCGGCTGCCGGTTCTGCCCTCTTCGGCTATCTTTATCAGAGCCTCCGTACGGGCATTGTTTGGAAAAGAAAATGTCTTAGGACGCTTGCCCGTCCAGGCTTCTATGGCATCGTCGTTCTTGATAATGTCTTTACGAGCCTCGGCAAGAGAGATTGTGGTGAGTTTCGTGTGCGACCATGTGTGATTGGACACTTCAAAGCCACGGTCAGACAAATCCTTGACACACCGTTCGTCCATGTGGTTATCATAAGGACTGGTGATAGGACCGACGGTTTTGCCATTGATGAAAAAGGTGGCAGGCAACTTACGCTCTTCGAGCTTAGGCACAGCATTGGCATACTGGTCGTATGTGCCGTCGTCGAAGGTCAGGGTGATGCACGACGTCTTATTGTTATAATAAGGTGCGATGTAAACCTTTACTCCTTCATATTCATTGACGACAGGACGATACTCGTCGTCTTTTGAACAGGAAGTGAATAACAGAACGAAAAAAAGCAGTTTGAAAATCTTTGTTGTATTCATAGTAAATAAATTAAATCCATGTTTTCTTTACGACCTTCAGCATTGCTGCCGCTACACGCGACATGAAAAACAAGAGATTGTTATGTCGTATTTCGTTGAAATAAAGTCTTATGTTTGCCATGACAAGCCGCACTGTCTGTCGCCTTCTTGCTGATTGCGATGCTCTGCGCGACGCAGAAGTCTGGCGCACACGACGATAGTATATACAGTCGGCATCGGAGAGTATGATTGTCTGCACTTTAGATGAGAGGCTCGTCATAAAGAGCGAGTCCTCGCTGAGTGTGAAAGTGACATCGAAGCGCTTGCCGTCGATAACGCTACGGGGAATCAGCTTACAGCAAGCGGAGCTCATCAGACTACGACCCGTGAATAGCGACACCCTGCCCCGAGGCTTACAGCGACGGAAGGCACGGGTAATGTAACTGTCGCTCTCGATTGCCGTTTCTTCTATGAAGTCTATCTCGTTAGAGGCAACGATACTATTGCCGGCTATCTTCGAGAGCATATCTGCGAGATATGACGGTGTCACCCAGTCATCATCGTCAATGAATGCGATATATTCTCCTTTTGCCGCATCAAGACCTATGTTGCGGGCATTCGACACTCCCGCGACATCTGTATGCAGAAGGTTTACCTGCAAGGCGGCGTAATCCTCCAGACCATCGGAAAGCATACAATAATACGGTTCATTGCACCCATTGAGCACAATGACCACCTCAAACTCACTCTTCGGCAGGGTCTGCGCTTGAAGTGAGTCGAGGCATTTCCATATATATTCCTCCGGGCAATATGTAGGTATAATTACTGATATCATCTGACTTCGAACTATTCTTCTATTGCCTTTCTGATAGCCTGCAGCCAGCCGTGGCCATATTGAAGGTCGGGCTCGACATAGTTGCCCTCTCCCCATTCATTCCAAGACTTGAGAATGATGAGCCGGTGCTCAGGGTCGCGGTCTTTGACAAGGTCGACAGCCTCACGCACATGTTTCTCGAAATTGTCGGGATTAGCATTGACATAGATTCCGTCCCATGCCGCACGACGCGGTGTACGGTCCCACTGTGGAAGAATAGTAGGAAAGACATTACCCCATCGGTCTTCAGGCGTAAAGTAGTTTTTCATTGTCTTCACATAATCGAAGCGCTGGCCTACCTTCACGCCCATTCGGCGCAGAGCTGTCTTTAAGAGATTCTGTATCTTGCCGTCAGCAAGCATCTCACCACGTCGTTTTCCAAATGAATTGACAGCATCAAAACCCATGTCGAGAATAGCCTGATAAACGTCGGCGCTACTTTTAAGGTTTGGAAGCACACGCTTGCGGTTGCCCTCTGCATCCTGCCTGAAGGCAAGGGTTGAGGTTGTTATCCCAATAAGATACAACCCCGGCAGCCCATTCTCAGCGGCAAGCCTGCGCCATGTCTTTATCCATTCACTTACGTGCGGATGATCCCAAGGTGCCCAAAGGATGAACACGGGCTTCCCGTCAACCGTAATATAGCGTTTATCCTTGAATGCAGGAAGGACAGACATGAAATGCTGAACATCATCGTCATTGCCGGGATAGAGCTGCTCCAAAAACATTGAGTTATCCTGTAACGCCGACTTCCTCTGCCATGTCTTGTTGCTCCAAGAATGGTTTGCCCAGCAAAGACAGAAAGGGAAATCAGGCTTACCACTTGCAAGTACCTCATTAAACGGACGTTCAAGGAGTTGCCGCCCATTACCAAACCAGTAATGATAATAGCAGAAACCTTCAATTCCTGCCTCACGTGCCAGTTCAGCCTGCCTCTCACGGGTCTCCGGCAAACGAAGGTCATAGAAACCTAAGTCGGCAGGAATTTTCGGCTGAACATGTCCCCTGAACATCGGCTTTGCCTGAGCCACATTGGTCCATTCCGTAAAACCAGGACCCCACCATGCGTCATTCTCCGGGATAGGATGGTATTGAGGAAGATATAATGCTAATACTCTTGCTTTCATCTAATCATTATTTATTATCGAGACGAACAACGGTCTCCTCGTCAGTTTTCTTCGGGAATTTATTAAGCAGTGCTTCATGAACTCTAAGATATACATATAGAGCAAACAGGGCAAACATCTTCAGGTTTCCTGAATCAGAATATGCGAAAAGATACATTCCACCCTGCATACAAACGCAAATGACAAAGTAAAGAAGCAACATCTGATGAAGTTCAACTATACCCTCACGTGCCCTATGAATCCTTATGAAAACATATATACTGAATATTATAATTATCAAACAACCGATGACGGGACCGAAATCAATCATGAAGTCTCCGACAAAAGTCACGAAGTAGAAATCATCAATATCAAGGTTATGATACTTATATCGTCGCTCATTGTAGTTCTTTGGTGTCGAAGGATCGATAACCTGCTTTACGAGATTAAATGTTCTATCGCCGTATCTTATACCACCATTGTCAATAGCATGGTTATTGAAATAGACATTAGCCTGACCGACATACCAGTTGATATAACCTGTCACTCCCGCATTGGTCTGACCAAAACGACTGACTGTGATTGCCACTACCGGTAGTATGGTAAGGAAGATAAAAACACCTCCGACAATCTCTATTCCTCTTTTAATCTTTTTCTCCATGACCTCACGGAACATGAAATATGCTACTATGATAGTGAATATTCCATTGACAACTCCTGTGCGTTGTCCCATCATGACCGGGAAAAGCAGACCTATGCCAACAGATATGAAAAGAGTTGTAAGAAGCAGTTTGTCTTTCTTCTTCTGAGAGAGATAATAGAAACTGAAGAATATCAGCAGGTCGTAAAGGGCATTGAAGAAGATAGCAAATATATTAGAGACACCGTGACCTGTATCTTCGCCCTCTGACAACTGTTCCAGATAAGCCTCTTTACCGGCGTCTGAATCAGTAAAGAGCTTCACTAATCCTTCGCCGAAGTTAGCTACAATATCCGGAAGAAGAGCAAAAGCGCAAAGCACCATGAACCAGCACAGAGGCTTGAGGATTCTTGTATTAGGGTCAGAGATTTCTTCTATCTTGTGTGTATGATTGTATATTATGGGCGACAAGGCAATCATCAGCATCACATATAATAATAAAAAAGGAAATAATGCCAATGGCTCATACGTCATTGAGAAGAGATCGTCATTGATAGTAAAAATGGTAAACACCGCATATAAGACATACGAGCCGATGATGACACTACCGGCATCAAGAGACATCCGCTTGATGTGGTACCAAATGAAAGTGACAATCCAAAACATCAGATACATCACTGCCATAATATTATCTGTAATAATCCTTGTCATCGTCTACGTATAAAATGTGTGATATGTTTTACAAGCGCCGTTTTCTCATTTCTGTTCATACCGACCGAATATGCAAGCAATGGCACTGAAACAGCACTGAACAAAACACTGACTATGAAATTCAACCAGACATTATCGCATATATCAGATGCAACGTATTCTGTTATTGCCACAATGACTGTCACTATCAATGCCTTAAACAGAAAGTCGATCATATAATCACCCACAGAGAAGTTTGAATAATATCGCTTTAAGCATATTACTCTCATTATGTGTGCAGCAACAGCAAGTGTTATCATTGAAAAGAAGACACTGTCGGGGTTGTCTGTATACCTGAACATCACGTATGACAGAGGGAGGCTAAGCAGCGTGATGCTCTCCACCGGAAGATGATACTCCCTCACCCTTCCCATAGCCTGCATAATAATGGTAATAGGATTGTTCAATGCTATGATGACGATATAAACCATAATCAGTCTTCCGAATGCAACCATTCTCACATCATTATTTCCCAGCCATGTATTCAGAATAAGGGGCATCTGAACAAAGACCGGCAGTCCGACCATGAGCAGAGCATAATATAATCCCTTGTTTGCTGTAGAGAAAAGGGTTTGCAAATAGTTGTGATTGCCTTCGGCATAAGCTCTTATCATCGACGGACGCAATGCAACGATCACACTATTGCATAGCGACATAAATGCGTTATAAATCTGCATTGCCACTCCAAAACAGGCATTAATTATCGGACCGAAGAAGATGTTAAGCAAGATAGCATTACCCTGAATAAGCCCAACATTGGCAACGCTGCCAAAGAAAGTCCAACCAGAGAAAGACAACAGTTTGCCATAGTAAGTTTTATCATTCACCTTCTTATAACGACATTTCTCGTACTTGGTCACGGCTCTTACGGCATACATAATCAATACGATAACAGCAACGAGCAACAGCCCACCTCCATAGAACTGTAATCTATCAATTGCAACGGTTCCGATTAGCAATGCCACCACCAGTTTCAACAGGCATTCTACAGTGGAGATAATAGCATACCAGTGCATATCTTCATTGGCAATAATCATCGAACTGAATGGAATCTGAAGTATGGAGCCGACAAAAGAAAGCAGAGAGAACTGAAACAGCCAGTTTGCGGCTGCTATCCTATCAGCGGGAATCTGCATCTGGTTATTAAGAAACCACATGCCGAGAATCTCGAACACTAAAACAACAACAAGAGACAGTCCGACGTTTATATTAACGCTGGTTGAGAAGATACGACTTATCTCTTTCTCATTGCCCTTACCTTGAGCGTAGGAATAGAAACGTTGTGTCGAGACCAACAGCACGCTGCTCACACACGAGAGCGTCAGAACAACTCCTGCAACAGCGTTAAAGATACCGAAGTCCTCAACTCCAAGACGATTCATCAGGACGCGAACAGCATAGAGGTTGATAATCATCAACACAAACATGCGGACGAACAACACTAATGAGTTCTTCGTTATTCGTCGGGTATTGACATCCTGAACACCTATATTCGACATCCTTACTTAGATTGCATTCTTAATGATATCACGAAGTATATAAATGCTCACACCAACAAATGTGAGGAACAACATCATTGCGACGAATATCATACGCTTCGGACCTGCCGGCTTAGCAGGTACAGATGCACTTTTAAGTGTTGTAAAAGCTGGTGTACGTTCCTGCAACTTGGCTTGTGCAGCCATCAATTGAGTATTCATTGAACTATATGCCTGATACTGCATTGCCATATCGTTTTCAAGCGCATCGCGTTCTGAAAGATATGACTGCAACACAGCGTCTTGGTTTGCATCGCAATAGGCAGCATACTTTGACATGGCATTCTTATACACAACATGAATGGAGTCCGTCAGATGTCTATAGTATGCCACATCCTCACGTGCCTTTCTCGTGCGATAATTGATAATATAATTCTGCAAGCGTCCTCTTACGGAGTCTGCAAGCGAAGCACAGACTACAGGATTCTGATCCGTGAGACTAAGAGTGATAACATCTGTTTTCTTATCAACTGAGCAACTGATTATCTTATCCATCTTTTCAACGAGTTCATAGTCCTTACGTGAGAGATGGAAAGGATTCAGTTTACTTACGTCACCCGCTAAATTATCTTTTGCATCAGTACTGACAATCATTTCCTTCAATGCCTTCCAACCTTTCTTGAATGGTACTGCGAACGGATTATCTTTCTGGTATTTCGTCAGATAAGTATAGTAATCGGTCACTATATGATTATCATCATCATCGTCAAACTCCACCTTTATAGACAGTATGTCGACAAGGAACTCCGGCGATGCAAATAATTCAGGATAGAGCATAGGATATATAGCGTCGTTACCCGAACCACCAAGATTGAAGCCAAACGATGATGCCAACGACGACAGATTGCTTCCCGACACTTCAGAGCCTCCCTCTGGAGCCAACGACACATCGCAAGTATAATAGCGTGGTTGAGGAAGTATCCATATACATGAAAGTACAAAGGCTATAGGCAACGCGTAAAGATACAACTTCTTTCTTTTCCACAGCTCCTTCAATACACGACCATAGTCTACTCTATTTTTTGTCTCTTCCATATCTATACTAAATTATTTAAATACCGATACTATGATTGCTCCAAGGGTGGCAAGGCTTGCCAACATGCTGGTAATCAATGTCACGTTTTGTGTATTGTTGTTCGTGGTGTTACGCTCCGGTACAACGACTTCACATCCTGGTTCTATCTTAGCGCCGTCCTTTACCATTCTCGCAGAGCCGTTCTGATAGATTACATAAGCCCATTTACGGTTTCTTGCACCGCGGGTGCCAGCCTGTCCCATATAGTATCTTGCACTCTTGCCATTGACGTAAGGCACGGTATTTGGATAAGGCACATTGCCACTTATTCTTACGGTATTATTCTGCGGTTCTATAACGAGACGGTCGCCATCGCGGAGTACAATATCATCAATACTTCCCGGCTCCTCAAGCGACTTATTAAGGTTCACTGCAACCTTGTATTCATCCTCACGCATTATTCTTTCCACGAGCAGTGAGTCGGCGAAGCGCTGCTTGCCGTCAGTACCCATCTGACCGCCGGCAAGATTGTACGACCACTCCGAACGTTGTCTGTCGAGCTGTATCTGTCGGCGACGCTCCTCCTCATTATAATATTTACGCATTATATATGCACCGTTCTTTGCCGCCTGTGCGGTAACGCCTCCACACAAGGCGAGCACATCACTCACGCGGGTGTTGTCGTTTGACAGGCTATATGTACCCTCGGTCATCACCTCTCCCTCGACTGCCACGTTCGCCTGCTCACGGAATCCGGGATCCTTATTCACATACACTTCATCGAACGGCTGCAGCTTAAAGCCCTCTTTACCGTCTATGGCAAACCCATCTTTCAGGTTTATATGGAATGTTTGTGCCCGTGTGCCACGTTGTGTAGCATCTTGTCCAGAGCTTACTCCACGACGGCTTATGGTAATATTCTGCTTAGAAGCTCTCTCCTTCAGACCACCAGCCTGAAGCACAAAGTCTTCAACGGTCATGCCCTCTGCATACTGGTACTGACCGGGGTAATACACCTCGCCATAAATCTTCAGCGTCAACGCCTTATTATTTTCTTCCTTGCTTGGAATGAATACAACATCCTCGTTCTGCAGAGGCACATCTGTTTCTGTGCCTGTCATTATAGCGGTGAGGTTTATCGACATCACCTCCAATGTGTGGTCTTTGCGCATACGATGTATAATGACACGATCAGTGAAAGCCTCATCCTTCAGACCGTCTGCAACGTTGAGCAGGTCACGTACGGTGTGGACTTTCTCACCTATCTGATACATCCCAGGCCGAAGGGCTGCTCCGCGTAGCTCAACGGTATTCTCATAACGAGCAATAACGGAATCAACCGATACAGAATCTTCATCGGCGAGGTTGAAGCCGTTCATATCGAACTCAGCAACATTCCAAACGGAATATTCCTTGCCTGCCTTTCGCGTCACACGTACAGTCTTCGTATAAGCATCGCCGGTGAAACCTCCGGCGTATTTCAGCAAGGTCTCGAGCGACTCGGCTTTCTTCATCTCATAAAACATCGGACGCTTCACCTTGCCTGTGATATTAACCATACATTCATAAGGACCGACCACGATGACATCATTGTCGGACAGTTTCACATTGCCGTTGAGTTTGCCATTGAGTATATAGTCGTATATATCGACCGTAGACACGAGTTTGTTCCGACGATATACTTTTATATTTCTCAGTGTACCGATGTCATTTATACCACCAGCCATATATAATGCGTGGAACACGCTTGAGAATGCGCTTAGGGTGTATGTGCCTGGTATCTTCACCTCGCCCATAACGTTCACCATAATGGTGCGTGTCTCGCCAATTGTGAGCTTTATGCTACTGCCTGAATAACGCTTACCGAGAGTGCCGCGAAGGCGACTGGTTGCTTGCGCCACTGTCAATCCGCTCACCTGCACTGGTCCGAAACCGTCAATGTTGATATATCCGTCAGGACTTACATTAGCAGTAATGCTCTTCTGCGATGCCCCATAGATATCGACAAATACCTGATCGCCAGGACCAAGCACATAGTTCTGCGGTGTAGCGATATTCATGTTCGGTTCAAACGAGAGCCGCTTATTATTAAATATATCACGACCGAACACACGGCGTTGGCTCTTATACATCTGTTCCATCTCACGATCGAACATCGTCAAAGAGTCTGGCATGAATCCGTTCAGTTCTATCTGCATATCATTCCATTCACTGTTCTTCTCATCATAGGTAAACTGTAGCGTTGCGTCTGTCATACGATAAGGCGAAACATTCTGCTCGTTCTGATCATTGTCTTTCTTCGGCTGACGGCTGCGATTATCTGACTGTCCTGACAGATCTTTAGCACCCTGAACACTCTGTCCGCCCTTCTTCTCGTATTTCTTTCGCACATCGCGGAGACGATCCACTGTGACGCCTTTCTGCATCAACTTCGTGACAATCTGAGCCTGACCGGTTCCTGCCTTCTGCTCTTTCTGAACGAAATCAATAATCTGAGCATCCGACATCATAGACTGTGCGCTCACTTCCCCAAATGTGAGCACAGAAAGGAATAATAACAATATAAACTTTCTCATGTATGTTGTTCTTATTTTTATCTGTTTATATATAAAATATAACTCTGTTTATGCCGTTTTATTGCACTACGGTTGGCAAAGATACGAAAAATGAGCGAAATATCAAAACAAAATACGGGCATCGGATATTCAAAAGGCTTACAGCATATTACTATATGCTTCTTCCCATACGTGAGTTCGGGATAAGAAAGGTCTTGTAAAAGTTATAGAAATCTTATCAAGAACTTGATGTATCGTCAAGAAAAATTATTGTCGTGATTTTTTGCGAAATAGAAAATTAAAAACAGCGATTTGACAAGTCTGCATAGCATAAAAGCATTTCTTTGAGAACCGACAATAGCTAAAAACAGCCTAATTCAGTGCTTTTTCTCTAAAAAAGCTGTGGTTCTTGATGCTGAAAAAGACAGTTTCATCGGCAAGAAACGTAGGTATTTGACTAAAGAACCGGCGGTTCTTGAAACTCATTCTTTTTATTACATACACCGAAACGTTCTATCTCCCTGATTATCAACATATTGTGTGTAATGCCAAAAACAAGTGTTTTTTGTCACCAAACGATAACGCGCCGGCAAATATTGGCTGTATTTGCTGTTAGAACTGTCTTTTTGTTAAAGTTATTCATATATATCGTAGGTGCCATGCCAGTTGTCTTATACAATTCTTATCCTGAACTTGGAGATTACTATATGTTCTATTTCGCTCGTTTGCACTACTCTGAGCTACACTCTTAGTTAGGCGGCACTCGGAAATAAAAAACAAAAACTACCGTTTTTATTTTGTTATTTCGCTCGTTTGCACTAACTTTGCACCGCAAACATTAAATCTGAAGAGTATCTCGGAAAATCAAAATGGGCACCGCCTGCAGGCGATGAGTCTTATTTTCCTCAATGATCCCTTCGCTCGCAATCTTTGATTGCTCACTCGGGGTTGACTGGATTTGACAGCAGATGAGATGGTGTGTAAGCACGCGGAGCTTCGTTGCCTGGCTCCTAAATATCAGACATCGACAAATTTAATTGGCGAAAACAACTACGCTCTCGCTGCTTAATCGAAGTATAGTAGATTAAAGCTTAATCTCGGTACTAAGTGCTGAGACGGGACATCGCCCAGGGATTCTTGTTCCGAAATGCCCTGATCCGGCGGTGCAGATAAATCGGAAATAGCCGTGTAATGCCTCGATTGCATAGTGAAATTTTAGAGGATAAGGATACGGTTGGTGGTCTGGGTCTTGCCATATCTCGAAAATGAAGTCCGGAATAAGCGTGTAGAAAGCACATGGTTTCCCTGTTTGGACGCGGGTTCGACTCCCGCCAGCTCCACTTAACGTACTCTGAACAAGAGTTTTTAGGAAATTGATTAAATCAGATAATCGTCGTAATCTCAATGAGTTACGGCGATTATTTGTTTATATATATCCCTGTTTGGGAGTACATACAGATATCACCAAGTCGCTCAAAATACTCCCAACTGGCTACAATATGGCTACAGGAAAAATCATCTTTCTAAAATTGTAGCCAGTGATACCATACAGAGTACACATAGATACCGCATACTTCATTGTTATTCAAAGAATTATGTCGAACTTTGCAGCTGTAAAAACAATGTGTAACTCACCCGTAAATAGGTCAGAAGCACATTTTACTTCTGCATTAAAAACTTGTAAGTATGAAGAGTATTTTTAGAACAAGCTTCTATTTGCGAAGCAATTATTTGAACAAGGAAGGAAAATCTTCAGTTATGATGCGTATTCATCTTAATGGAGAAAGAGTAGCTCTCGGTACAACGGGGGTTAGCGTTGACCCAGAAATGTGGGACAGTACATTGGGTAAAGTACGAGGACGAACTAAGGAGGCTTTGACTACCAATGCCCAGCTGACGAGCATTAGCACTGACCTTCAGGTAATATTCCAGCGCTTGGAATTTTCTGAAGAGTTGAGTTTAGAACGGATTAAGTCTGAATATTTGGGCAAGCGTGAGGCTATGGAAACCGTACTCTCATTGTTTACCAAATACAATAATGATATGTATGCACAGATAGGCTGTGGTGTAAGTAAGGCAAACTATCGCAAGTTTGATATATGTAAGCGCCACTTTACTAAGTTTCTTGAAATAAAATATGCCCGAACAGATCTTAATGCCATAGAACTTACACCTATCGTTATTCATGATTTTGATGTTTATCTTCGAACAATAGTGGGACAATGTTTTAACACAGCTATTAAAACCTTAAAAACGTTTAAAACCGTCATCATATTTGGACGTAAGGCTGGTGTGTTCAATCATGATCCTTTTCTCAACATCCACTTCAAGACCAAACGAGTGGATCGGGGATTTCTTACAGATGAAGAGATTGATGCCATAATGCACAAAGAATTTGCTACGCAACGACTGGTCAATGTTCGAGACATATTTTTATTTTCATGCTTTACAGGTTTAGCTTATGTTGATGTTGCCAACCTTACAGCTGACAATATAATTACAATGGATGGAAAGCAGTGGATAGTTACGGCAAGAAAGAAAACCGATACGTTAAGTCATATCCTTCTTCTTGATATTCCAAAAATGATTATAAAGAAGTATGCAGGCAGTGCTAAAAATGGCAGACTTATACCCATTCTCAGCAATCAACGAATGAACTCTTATCTGAAAGAGATTGCAGATGTTTGCGGTATCAATAAGAACCTTACTTTTCACATGGCTCGACATACTTTTGCAACAATGATGCTTACTAAAGGTGTTCCCGTTGAGTCTGTATCAAAAATGTTAGGACATTCGAGTATTACCACTACGCAACTTTATGCTCGCATAACAAACAAGAAAATAGAGAATGATATGCTTGCGGTGTCCAAAAAAATAGATAAATTCAATTTTGTAAGTTCGCCAGCAGCTAAAGTAACTAAACAGTATTGCACGAAAAAGAATAGTACAACTATTATTACATCTAATCAATAAAAATATGGAAACAACAAAGAAAGAATTGTCTTACTTCCGATTGAAGTTAGAGACTTATCTTAGTGAGCATTTCCCTGAAATGCTGGGTGATAAACCATTCATAACGGCAAGAGCAGATGAAGCCCTTACTGCCCACTGTGATGCAGTAGCACAAGGCTTTTCCTATCTCGAAGCGGAGACAATGGCAAGCGAAGTCTTATATCAAGATTTGCACTTTTCCAAGTATGACACGCTTGAGTCTGTCTTAGAGAATGAGTTCGAGAAAGAACTCCCTTCTCCTCTTCCTGAAAGACTAACACCAATGCTTCTGAAGAATAAGGCTGTGCAAAGCGTTTTCGACAAGTATGAACTGACAGACGACTTTGGTGCAAGTCCAGAGTATGAGAAACTCTACACAGAACTGACAGGGACAATCGTTCTGCTCATTGAGGTCAATGGTCTGCCAACGATAGGCGGTGAGAACATGACTTGATGTAATACCATCGGGAGCTTTTGTAGTGTCAAGAGCCAAGATAACCACTCTTCTCCACACACCAAGAGTTTAAGCAAACACTTGGCTTTGTGAGGCAGAATATCTTGTTATTGCTCTTGAACTATAAAAAGCTCCGATATGAATACAATCATCATGAATCAAGATGTTCACACACCTGCCTTCATCAAGGCAGACGCATCGAACAAAACCGATAATATCAAGCAGCAGCCGAATTCTCCCAAGCAAGTCCGCCACTTCGGTTGGACACGCTTCATCGAACTCACTATCCTGCTTTCTATCGTTATCGTTGTCATTTGGCTTATCTCGAAGATGGTAACGCCGCAAGTCGTAACTGCCGTCTCTGTCATTGCAGGTTTTCTGATACTACGCTTTATAGTCAGAGTAATTCTAAAAGTGACATTTACGCTGCTGAGCATTCTATTTTGGTTGGCAATTCTCTGTGCCATCTTGCTATGCGTGCTTTGAGAAGCATAGCTCTGTAAAACCTTTCATGCTATTTCATTAGGTGGTTATCTCGCATATTGAGATAGCCACCTTTTCTATTTTCCACTACGAGCGTTGCACTTTTGCTTCTTTTC
>ENA-OWND01000412-OWND01000412.1-metagenome-genome-assembly--contig:-NODE-412-length-29909-cov-7.842668_pt1 | contig 29909 bp, 26 predicted proteins | sample MGYA00245342_ERZ651119 | MGnify/ENA primary metagenome ERZ651119 (study PRJEB26857, sample SAMEA4031756) | metagenome | biome: human; feature: oral; material: saliva | place: Philippines | collected 2014... | reverse complement strand
TTTCCGGTAAAAATTGGAAGCAGCCCATGCGTGTCAGGTGCAGCCGGTGGTGATTCGAAATCCGGAAAATAGAAACCCTGGTGGCGAGGCGGGGGGGACGGAGAAAAATCAGTTTTCTTTTTCCATGTTTGCAGCACTGATCGCAGAAGTGGATGCTCTGGCAAGGCAGAGGGAGGAAGAAGCTAAGGTCTCCACAACCACGGAAGGAACCCTTCAGCGAACCTTGATCCTTGCGGGAGTCGGGACAGGGAATTCTGCCCAACAGACGCAGGAACTAGTGGAGGCACTGGCGGATGCGGATGTGATTTTTGGAGCCTCTCGTATCCTTCGGTCCTTGCGCGCGCCGGAGGAAAAAAAACAGGCGCTTTATCAGGCTGACCGGATTCGAGAGGAACTGATCCGACATCCGGAGTGGAAAAAGGTGCTGGTTGCTTATTCCGGAGATACAGGGTTTTACAGCGGTGCGCAGAGTTTATTAAAACTTCTGCATACCGATGCGGAACTGTTCAAAAGCGGGTTCGAGGTGAAGGTTCTGTGCGGCATCTCGTCGGTCCAGTATCTGGCATCCAAAATCGGGAAACCGTGGCAGGAGGCGAAATTCCTGAGCATGCACGGACGAAGAGGGAACCTGATCGGCAATCTCTTGCGTTATCCGAAATGCTTTCTGTTATTGGAAGGATGCAAACAGCTAGGCTTTTAGTATTTATTATGAAGTTTTTAATCAAAAAAACTTTTAGTTTTTATATTAGTTTGTCTAATCTATTATTTAATCATAATAGACTGGCTCAATCGATCACTTGTTTAGATTTCAAAGATTGACTAATAGTTTAACAATTGTAAGTTAAAAGAACAACGATAAGAAAAAGGCTTTATTAACGTTGAAGTTAAAGGTGGTTTCTCGTTTCGTGAGCTGGAATTATATATGAGGGATGCTTAAATGCAGATTAAAAAATAGCAGCTTTTTGAAAAAAATCAAAAGCTCAAAATTTGATCAAATTTAACTATTCTCTTTTATAGATGCAAAGCCACTTTCTTTTTCTATAGTAATGGTTGTTTGATTGCCGCGTTTATCAGTTATTGTTATACTGCAATCTTTTTTAAGAAGTCTATCATAAGGACGCTTTGCTCCACCAGAAGTAGTACTTGCTACTCTCATAGGTCGGCCCATTTCATCAAAAATTATAGTTTGCATTCCGCTACAACCATCTTTAAAATCAACCGATGTTATGCCAAACCTTTTTCCTAAATTTAATTCTTTATTCCACTTTTTACAAGTAGCTTCTGTTACTATTCCACTACTCCAGCCTCCACTAAGGAGTTTCCCGCTTTTATAGATATCGTTTGCAACTTCACTTTCTGAATTTATATTTCCATTTAAACTTTTATCAAAAAAGACACTATACTTCCAAGTCTTAACTCCTGGTTTATCTATAGAGCATTCCTTTAGACTAGTATTATTAAAAGCCATTCCCCATCTCATTCTAAACCATCGTTCAGGATTATTGCCAACAAAATTTACATACTTATTATCCTGCATAGCAAGGTGTTGAGTATATCTTATATGAGTTAGGATCTGATTTGCGGCTTCTCTTGAGGCATTTCTATTTAGTTTTGGGATCATAATGGCAGCTAAAATTCCAACAACAACAATAACAAAAATAAGCTCTATCATCGTAAAAGCTCTTTTTTTCATAGCTTATCGTTCCTTGATATTGAAATTTGCAACTACTTTTCCCATTTTTTCTATACTAAATTTTGACTTCTCATCTAAATCGGCACTTGCTAATAAATTTTTAGAGTAGCTTTTTGTTTTTATCCCATAAAATTTAAGCCTTAGCGCAAGCCTTGTATCTTCAGTCGTTATGTCCTGCACTCCAGCCTCTTTTAGCTTATCTGCCAGCTCTTTTGCTACATCAAATTTATAAGTGAGATGTTTTGTAGGATCGTTTAAAAAGAGGTAAAAAATTTGATTAAAGATGATCGCTGACCAGTTAAATATCAAAAAGAGCATCACTAAGCTAGTGCAAATTTTATGACCTTTTCTAAATTTTGGCAGCCTCACGCGATATGAGTTGAAAAAAACTCTTACCATAAGTGGCGTTGCGATCACACAAAATGGCAAAAACTGCTCAAGCTCCAGCCTTTGGCGCACAGAGACTATCATACAAAAGCAAAATGAGCAAATGGCGATAAACCACAAAAGATCCTTCTTCTCCTTAACCCAAATTCTATAAATCGTATATACAAAAAAGATAAAGACAAATGGCGAAAATACAGCGGCAAATATGCCAAAAGTATCGATAAAATGCCCGCTTGGTCTGCCATTTGTTTCAAAGCCAAAAAAGTAAAGTGTCAGCAAAAATAAAATGGCGCTTAGCCAAGCAAGTGGCGGCTTTCTTTTGTAAAGTGCAAATATAAAAAATCCTGCATAAAATATCAAGAAATCGCCATCTATGAAAAAGGCTAGGCAGAAAAAGAGGCTAAATAAAATTTTCTTTTTAATATGAAAAAGATATATGCACAAAAGCGCTAGAGTGATGCAAATTCCAGCGTTGTTTATAATAAGTGCTGAAGCTAGCGTGCCAGGAAGCAGCACAAAAAGTAGAACTGCTATGATCCTGTCAAACTCGAGCTTAATGTAAAATTTACTCACCTTATACATCAAAACTACGCTTGCGATGTGAAAAAAGATCATCACACCTCGCACAGCGAGGTCATTTTGACCAAAAAAATGGGTGCTTAGTTTTAAGATGTAGCTTAGAAGGCTGTGCTTTTGAAAGAAAATTTCAGCCTCGTTGTAGCTTATGCTAAGAGAATTTGCCGCATAAAGCAGAAAAACAAAATCAATCAAACATATCAAAAATACGCTAAAAGCGATGTGTCTGCTAGCAAATTCTCTAACTCTTTCTAACAAATTTAGCCCTTAAATATGTATATCCCAGAAAAACTCAACCCAGTCATGAGCCTCTTTTACCTTAAATTCAGGCAAAAGCAGAGCCTTTTCTTTATAAAATACAGTCGCTATCTTTATATCTAAATTTGGATAGCGTTTAAGCAGCTCTCTTTTTATCTCGACCATGCTCTCGCCGCTATCGATGATATCATCAACAAGCAAAATTTTAGTGTATTTGCTAAGATCTGGCACGTTAAAAATTTGTATCGTATCAAGCTTGTTTGTATCCTCGTAGTGGATAGAATTTAAGGTAAATAAATTTCTATTTTCAAGCGCAACAGCTAGCGAGTGGCCAAGCGTTAGACCACCTCTTGCCACAGCTAGTATCACCTCTGGATCAAACTCATCTTTTATCTGTTTTGCCATCTTTTTGGCATCAACGGCAAATTCATCGTAGCTATAAAATATCATCTTTCATCCTTATCAATGCACTAAAAATACGATAAAACTAATGAGCGCTAGCACGACTACGCCTAAATTTATATCGCTAAATTCTCTCTTTATGAGCTTAACTATGACGTATGACATAAAGCCAAATGCAAGGCCGTTTGTGATCGAGTAAGTAAGCGGGATGAGCACAACTATGAAAAATGTCGCAACGGCGATGGCTGGATCTTTGAAATTTATGCTAGCAAGCTCAGCAAACATAAGCACGCCGACCATTACGAGGATCGGATAGATGGCATTGCCAGGGATAGCTTTAAAAAGTGGCAACATAAATAGTGTAAGTATAAATAAAAGTCCGCAAAATACAGCTGTTAGGCCAGTCCTACCGCCCTCTTCTACGCCGCTTGCGCTCTCTACAAACGATGTGGTCGTACTTACACCTACAAGCGAGCCAGCTGCAGTAGCAACAGCGTCAGCTTCAAGAGTTTTTTCAAGTTTTACGACGCCATCTTTTTTGTTTTCGTCAAATATCCCAGCCCTTGTGCCAACGCCAGCTAGCGTGCCTATCGAGTCAAAAAGATCGGTCACAAAAAATGTGATAATAACTGGTAGCAAGGCTAGGCTAAAGGCACCTTTTATGTCAAGCTCTAAAAATATCGGTGAGATAGAGGCTGGAGTTGAGAAAATTTCTGTTGGATGAGGAGCGATGCCAAGCACCCAAGCTATCACTGAAGTGACAAGCACGGCTAGGATAAACGCGCCCTTTATCTTCCACGCCCAAAAGCAAATAACCAAAAATAGCCCCAAAACGCCAAGAAGCACGTTTGGATCTCTGAAATTTCCTATGCCAACTAAAACCGCGTCGTTATTTACGATAAAGCCCATTTGCTGAAACGCGACAAAGCTGATAAATGTGCCTATGCCAGCGCTTATCGCTCTTCTTAGATCAAGTGGGATGGATCTTATTATCCACATCCTAAAATTTGTAAAAGACAAGATGACAAATATCACGCCGCTTAAGAAAACAACGCCAAGAGCCGTTTGCCAAGGCACTTTCATGCCGATGCAAAGACCAAATGTAAAATAAGCGTTAAGCCCCATGCCAACGCTCATCGCAACTGGCGTGTTCGCCCAAAGACCATTTAATACAGTAGAAAATATGGTAATTAGCGCAGTTGCAGTGATTAATGCCTCATAAGGCATGCCAGTTTTGCTCATAATGATCGCATTTACCGGCACGATATACATCATCGCTAAAAATGTCGTAAGTCCCGCTCCAAATTCCTGCTTCACACTCGTTTTGTTTTGTGCTAAGTCAAAAAATTTCACCCCAAGCTCCTTTAGTAAATTTTAAGTTCGTTATATAAGCTATCACGCTCAACCGGCGTAAAACCAGATGTTTTTATGAGATCGCAAAATGTCTTTAGTGTAACGCCATTTGCGCTGTTTGCACCAGCTGCACTTTGTATGCTCTCTTTTTCTATCGTGCCATCAAGATCATCAGCGCCAAATTCCTGAGCGATCATCGCTAAATTTAGCGTCGAAGTAGCCCAGTAGGCCTTTATGTGTGGGACGTTATCAAGCACCAAGCGAGATATCGCCATAGTCTTTAAAATTTCAGCTGATCCTAGAAATTTAACATCTTTTAAGTAGTTATTTTCTCTTTGATAGACAAGCGGGATAAATGCGTTAAATCCGCCAGTTTCGTCCTGCAAGTCCCTGATCCTTAGCATGTGATCGATCCTATTTTCACGGCTTTCTATGTGGCCAAAGAGCATTGTAGCGTTACTTTGTCTGCCTTTATCGTGCCACATTTTGTGAATTTTGAGCCAGTTCTCGCTACTTACCTTGCCTTTGCAAATTTTAGCCCTGACCTCTTCGTCAAAAATTTCAGCCCCACCCCCTGGCATGCTATCGACGCCGTATTCAAGCATCTTTTCTATCACCTCATCGTAGCTTAAGCCGTAATGCCTTGATAAAAAATCAATCTCAGCCGCCGTCATCGCCTTTACGTGAAGCTCTGGATGAGCTGCCTTTATCTTTTTAAAAATTTCTAAATACCACTGCCAACCGCTAGTTGCGTTGTGGGCGGAGACGATGTGTATCTCTTTTACGCCGTGGCTCACGCTCTCATCAACGATCTTTAAAATTTCTTCGTGGCTCATTAGGTATGGATTTGGATTTTTTCTGTGGGCTGAAAATGCGCAAAATTTACAGATGTCAGCACAGATATTTGTTGGATTGATATGGCGATTTACGTTAAAAAAGACCTTGTTGCCGTGCAGTTTTCTGCGCTTTTTGTCGGCAAATTTAGCCAAGGTAAAAAGATCAAGCTCATAAAGCGAAAAAGCCTCTTGCTTGCTTAATCTCTCGCCACTTTCTAGTTTTTGTAATAGATTCATTATTTATATCGTCCTAAAGCTGAACTTAAGGCTTTATTATAAGCAAATAAAGCTTTGTTTTTGCAAAAATTATGTAACATTTGCCAAGATATTTTTAACAATGGAAACACTAAATGCTAGCTGATAAAAGTGCCAAAAATAGCGATAATTATTCAAAGATCAAAGAGAAATTTCTTGATTTTAAGGCAAATTTGCCAAAACATTTTCAAAAAAATCAAGGCAGAAATTTCACAAATTTCTTAGCCAAAGAGTATGATGATTTTATAAAATCTTATTTAAATGAAACTATGCGAGAATTTTTTGATGAGTTTGTGCCACAAAATGACAGCTTTGCTTTTAGCGTTCTAGCCACTGGCAAATACGCTCAAACGCTGCTTAGCGCAAATAGCGAGCTTGAAATTTTGCTAGTTTATAAAAATTTAAAGGGCTACAATATAAAAAATTTCTTAAAAGAATTTTCTGAAATTTTAGATAGCTCTGGCATGAAATTTGTGATAAAAATTGCCGAAGTGGATGAAATTTTTATAAATTTCAAAGATGACCTTAAATTTAAAAGCGAAACCTCGCAACTTCGCTACATCTGCGGCTCAAAAAGCCTCTACCGCCTAGTAAAAAGCGAGATCATAAAGATAAAAGAATTTGATAAAAAAGCCTTTTTAAACTACCATTTAAAGGCATTTTTGCCATTTTCTAGCATAAGCTACTTGGCACAAGAGCCAAATTTAAAAAGTGGCTTTGGCGGGATCGATGAAATTTACCGCTTAAACTGCATACTAAACTGCCTTGATAGCGACGTTTCAGTTAGATCACAAGCCCTTAAAGTGATGAATGAAAAAGAGATTGCAAGTTTTAATCTAAATGTGGATTTTTTACTAAGCTTGCTAAGTGCTTTAAATTTAACTCAAAACACCGATACTTTCAGCGCTTCAAGTGTCGAGATCACGACAAATTTCATGCAGACAAAGTCCAAAAAGCTGCAAGACAACGAGAGCGTCATCAGCCAAAAGATGCTAAGCTCGATGAATAACGTAGCCATTTATTCAAGATTTATCGCGGCTTCGCTTTGCAGGCCATTTTTCAAAAGCGAGCTAAGCTTCGAGCAGAGAAAATTTGCTAGGCTAAAAAATGGCTTTTATGAGATAAATGGCGTCATCTACGTGCCACTTCACAAAAAGCCAGCGCTCATCGAGGATCTCATAAATGAGCTTTTAGAGCTAAAAGATGTGGATTATAAATTTGATATAAGCGCGATCTTTTATATCAAGCGAGCCATCATCACAAAAGATGGCCTAGAGCGCGCTATAAGCGAGTTTAAAAAGATATTTTTAAGAGAAAATTCCTATGCCATCTTAAAGTCCTTGCTCGATGCGCAGATGATACAAATTTTGATAAAGCCGATGGAGCACATCTCCCAGCTAGCAGAATATGACGGCTATCACGAATTTACGGTTGATGAGCATAGCATCTTAAGTGTCAAATTTCTTGAAAATATAAAAGATAAATTTATAAAAAATCTCTACACTGAGCTTTGCTTAGAGGGCAAAACGATGCTTAAGATCGTGACGCTTATGCATGACGTTGGCAAAGGACTTGGCGGAAAAGATCACGCAAATATCGGTGCAAACATCTTTAGAGCCTACGCGAACAAGCTAAATTTAAGCCAAAAAGCTATCAACATCGGCGTCATCTTGATAAAATACCACACCCTAATGAGCAACGTCTCAAACAGAGAGGACATCTACTCACAGCGCGTCATCTTCGCCTTTATCTCAAAGCTTGGCGACAAGCAGGTTTTAAAGCTACTTTACATCCTTAGCTACTGCGTGATAAACGCCACAAACGAGAGGCTTTACAACGCCTACACAGCAAAGCTTTTAAGAGAGCTTTATGAAATTTCTCTTAGCGCATTTAGCGATGAAAATTTACTTGATGAGGCGACAAGGCGGGTAAAAAAAGAGCAGTCTATAAAACGAAATAGCGAGTTTTTGGCGCTTGAGCCAAAGCTGCAAGAGAAAATTTTTAAGATCACATCAAATTTGGTCTTTACAAAATATAGCGCGAGCGAGATCATAAATTTAAGCAAAGTGGCTGATAGCTTAAACGAAACCGAAATTTTCATAAACAATAGTAAAAATTTAAGCATTCAAATTTATACAAACAAGAGCCTAAATTTAAGCGCCCTGCTCTATGAATTTGCCAAATTTGATCTTGCGTATATGGAGATATTTGAGCTATTTGAGAAGAAATTTTATATCAGGCTTGACTTTAACCAAAATGTAAAAAATCATGAGCTTGAAAATACTAAAATTTTAGCCCTAAAATCCCTAAATAGCGAGGTTTTAAGAGAGCCTTTGAAACCAAATATTAACAAAGATGAGATAAACTTCGAGCTAAATCACTCAAAAGATTACGCCAAACTTAGCATCAACGCAAAAGATCAGCGCGGGCTAATGGCTTATGTGATGAGTGTTTTTGACAGGCTTCATTTTCAAGTCACGAGTGCTAGAATTCAGACGGTTAAAAATAGAACGAGAAATCTCTTTTTGATCGAGAAAAACGAGCGACTTGAGAGTAAAGGCGAAGAGATATTAAATTTATTAATAAGCGAGTAAAACATGTGTGGAATCGTAGGATACATCGGAGATAAAGAGAAAAAAGAGGTCATTTTAAGCGGTCTAAAAGAGCTTGAGTATCGCGGATACGACAGCGCTGGCATGGCTGTGATGAGTGATGGCAAGATCGACTTTTTCAAAGCGGTCGGCAAGCTTGAAAATTTAGCCCTAAAGACAAAGGACTTTACATCAGAGGGCTTTGGCGTGGCGATAGGTCACACACGCTGGGCAACTCACGGCAAACCAACTGAGATAAATGCTCACCCGCACCTTGGCGAGCACTCATTTGTCGTTCACAACGGCATCATCGAAAACTACAAAGAGCTTAAAGATGAGCTTGAGGCAAAGGGCGTGAAATTTGTCAGCCAAACCGACACCGAAGTGATCGTGCATCTTTTTGAAGAAATTTTAAAAGAGAAAAAAGACCCATTTAAGGCTTATGAGGCGACTATCGCAAAGCTAAGAGGCGCTTATGCGACGCTACTTATCACTAAAACTGCGCCTGATAAGATATTTTTCGCAAAAGATGCCGCTCCTATGGCGATAGGCAAAAGCGACAAAAAAGAGCTATATTTTGCCTCATCAGATGCCCCACTTATTGGCAACGCAACCGAAGTGGCATATCTTGATGATAACAACTACGGCTACGTGAGCTTAGACGAGATAGCTGTTTTTAAACACGGCAAAAAAGCTAGCATAACATTTAACGCACTGCCAAAAGATAAGAGCTATGCCCAAAAAGAGGGTTATACATTTTTTATGGAGAAAGAAATTTACGAGCAAGGCGCTGTCGTATCTGAAACCATCATGGGCAGGGTCAAAAACCACAAAGTCACCCTTGAAAATTTAGACGATGAATACCTAAAAGGTATCGATGATGTCGTGCTTTGTGCGTGCGGTACGAGCTACCATGCAGCGCTTGTTGCAAGCTATCTTTTTGAAAGGCTTGCCAAAGTTAGAACAAAGGTCGAAGTGGCAAGCGAATTTAGATATAGAAAGCCTTATCTAAACAAAAACTCGCTCTTCATCGTCATCTCGCAAAGTGGCGAGACAGCTGATACTCTTGAGGCGCTTAGGATCGCAAAAGAGGCTGGGCTAAAGACACTTGCGATTTGCAACGTCGATAACTCATCTATCGTTAGACTAGCTGATAATACGCTTCTAACTCGCGCTGGCATCGAAAAAGGTGTGGCAAGCACAAAGGCCTTTGCTACGCAAATCATCGTGCTTTGGATGCTTGTGCTTCAAATGGCATCTGCAAAGGGATCTATCAGCAAAAAAGAGCTTGATCACGAGATCAAAACGCTTCTTCACATCCCACAAATTTTAAATATAGATAACTCTTTGCAAGAGAAGCTTCACCGCCTAAGCAAGCACTATTTGCACGGTCATGGCTTCTTTTTCATCGGTAGAGACATCTTCTATCCACTAGCACTTGAAGGTGCGTTAAAACTTAAAGAAATTTCATATCTTCACGCCGAGGGCTATCCATCAGGCGAGATGAAGCACGGACCTATCGCGCTTGCAGATGAGAAGCTATTTACGATCGCTTTAATGCCTCAAAACTTACTATATGAAAAGACAAAAAGCAACGTCGAAGAGCTTGCTGCAAGAGATGCATATATCCTAGCGATAAGTCCGCTTGAGTTTGAACTAAGCGATGACTACGTAAAAACAAGCGTTCAAGATCACTATATGAGCGAATTTTTCGAGATGATGCTAGTGCTTCAGCTACTTGCACTTGAAATTTCCGTTAGACTTGGCAACAACGTCGATATGCCAAGAAACCTCGCAAAAAGCGTAACTGTCGAATAATTTATGTGGCTGGCATCTTGCTGGCCGCTTAAATTTTACTTTTATATTTTTCTTTTAAAATTTAAGTTTTCACAAAATATTATTTTCTTATAATATTTGCACTTCTAATTACATTAAAAAGGATCTTCATGAAAAAGAGATTTTTAGCATCTAAGGTCTTTAGCAGCGTTGCCGCTCTTTGTTTATTTGCTGGATGCGCTAGCAGCAATAGCGGTGTAACTGGTGCCGCAGCAGGAGATACAGCCAAAAATGCCAACACGAAAATCGAGCGTTGCAGCCAAACGCTAGGAACATTGTCTTTTTACGAGGATCAAAGTAGCTCATGGTACTCATATCTAACTAGAGATTATCAGCTTGGCTCAACAGTGCCGGTGCTAAGGATCTTAGCTCAGCAAACTGGCTGCTTCGTCATCGTCGAGCGTGGCAGAAGTATGGATAATATGATGCAAGAGCGCGCGCTTGAAGCTAGTGGCGAGCTAAGAAAAGGCTCTAAATTTCACAAAGGTCAAGTCGTAGCGGCTGATTATACCATGCAGCCAGAGATCACATTTAGCAAAGAGGATACTGGCGGTATCAGCGGACTTGTAGGCGCTGTCTTTGGCAACGTTGCTGGCAAAGTAAGCGGAGGCTTTTCAAAGAGCGAAACACAAACATCTTTGCTTCTCATAGACAACCGCTCAGGCGTACAGATCGCTGGTGCAGTCGGCAGTGATAGCAACTTTGACTTCTTTGGCATGGGATCAAATTCATTTTCACGTGTGAGCGCTGGACTTGGTGGCTACACAAAGACACCAGAGGGCAGGATGATCGTAAATGCCTTTATGGACGCGATGAACCAACTTATAGTCGCGCTAAAAGATTATAAAGTCCAAAATGTAAAAGGTGGTCTTGGCAAAGGCGGAAATATAAAAATAGGAGACTAAGATGAAATTTATAGCCATTTTGTTTTGTACATTTACGATGTTGCTAGCTGCAAACTATACTAAGAAGATAGAGATCGGGCTTTGCAAACTTATAAACGAAAGAGAAATGGCTAAATTTTATGGCGACACGAGAAACTATGACGCCCTTAGTAAAAAGATAGACGGATATAAATTTCGTTTTGGATTGAAAGATTTTGATGAGGATAGTTGCCGCATGAGTGGCTACTATCCTGTTGATCCAAACTATGCGCCATATCCGCCTAACTACCGCCCATACTATCAAAATGAGTACGAAAGATTTGATAGATTTCAGCGTGGTTACCGTGGCGGCTACTACGATGGTGACGACTATGATGATGGTTTTGAGCGTGGATATAGACGTGGCTACAATGACGCTAGAAGAGAGTATAGAAGACCTTATAGATAGGCATAAAAGCCATAATCTTTAAAGAAATTTGATGCAAAACCTGTGGATATGGCAACATCCCAACTACCCAAATTTTTCTTTCGATAAAAGTACAATAGACCCTTGTAAATAAACTAGAGCAAAATCACGAAATTTTAAAAGAGATAATAAGCAAGACCAGCAGAAACGATCTTTTAAAAGCGCAAATTAGCGCCCTAGAGGATGATATCTTTTACTCATCTCTCATAGAGGGCGAGAGGCTAAAAAGATCAAGCCTTCGCTCATCGATAAAAAAGAGACTAGATGAAAATTTTGACTGGCTAGCTGACACTCATGCGACTAAACACAGTGATAATCTAGTCTCGCTAATACTTGAAGCAAATTTAAACAAAGCTCCTATGAACTTTGAGCGGCTACATGGCTGACACAATGCCTTGTTTGAATATAGCCATAGCAAAATTTACAAGATAAAAAGAGCTAAATTTAGAGATGATGAGATGAGCGTCGTCTCAGGTCCTTCAAAAAATGTGCAAATCCACTACGAAGCCTTGCCAGCAGAGCGCGTAGAGAATGAAATTTTTTAAATTTTATCAATAAAAGCCATGAAAACACCTATGTAAAAAGTGTTTTGGCTCACCTTTGGTTTGCGATCATCCATCCTTATGACAACAGCAATGGCCGCATGGCAAGGGCTTTGGCGCACTACTGCTTGGCTGGCGAGAGCATTGAGCCATTTTTTATCTCCAGCGTTATTTATGCAAATAAAAAAGATTATTATGAAATTTTAGAGCAGACAACAAAGCTTGAAAATAATCCAAATTTTGATTTTACGCCGTGGATAAGATGGTATTTAGAAGCGGTAAATAGCTCAATAAAAGAAGCTATAAATTTAGTAAATGGATAAATTTATCCAAAAGCAAATTTAAGAGCCAAAGCCCTTAAATTTTATCTTTACTTAGGATTTTTGCGAGCTGCTCTTTGATCTCGTCATCAAATTCACTCACGCTTATCACACCCCTGCTCTCGCACATCTTAGCGTCATTTACCTCGCAGTAGCCACTCAGCGCGTTTTTGTATCCGCCCCTTATGCAGGCCTCTCTGTCCTCTAAAAATCCAGCCCCGCCAAGGATGAGCACGCCAAGGTCAAAGCCGATCTTAAATTTCGCGCTCGCTGAGCTTTTTATCCAGCTTAAAAATATCTCATCATATCTTAGCCCAAGCGCTCCAACGCCATCTGGCACGACCAAGATATCCACGCCGTAAAGGCTCTCAGCGTAAATTTCAGGATGAAGCCTGACGCCAAATTCATCGACTATCTCAGGCTTTAGGGCGTAGGTTTTGATGTTAAAACCTTCAAATTTATGCAAAAAATCATAAATTTTGGCAAAGCTTAACAAATTTATCTTGTCAAACATCAAAATGCCAACTTTCATGCTAGCTCCTTTTAATGAAGTGCCTCATTTAGCTTAATCGCCCTTTTGCTCGCGCTTGCAGTGATCTGCCCTGTTTGGCTATTTTGTCTAAAATGAAGTCCATTTAGCCCGCCAAGCTCAAGCGCTTTGTAAATTTCAGCCTCAAATTTAAACTCTGGATTTATCCTAGCTAGCTTTTCGCGCTCGCTTACCGAGATATAGACCTTTGTGCCCTCAAGCACCGCTATGCCAGCATCCACGATGCAGTTATCGCCAAGTGGCACGCCAGTAACTGAGTTTGCGCCAAGCAAGCAGTGTTTGCCGATGCTTACAGGGTTGCCGTTAGTGCCGCTTAGCACGCCAAGTATGCTAGCTCCACCACCTACGTCACTGCCCTCGCCCACGACGACAGAGCTGCTGACCCTGCCCTCAACCATCACGCCACCAGTCGTGCCTGCGTTAAAGTTGATATAAGCAGCCCCTGGCATGACGACTGTGCCAGGATGCACAGCTGCGCCCATGCGAACTTTGGCAGCGTCTAAAATTCTCGTGTTATCAGCTGGGATGATGTGACTTAAAAATCTTGGGAATTTATCCACGCTCACGATCGCTGGATACTCGCCAAACATCTTTAGAGAAATTTCATTTTCTCTTAGCCACTCAAGCTCGATCGGGATGTTTTGGCTAGTCCATGCGACATTTGGTAGCACTCCAAAGGCTCCATCAAGCACGATCGTCCTAGGTGCGACCTTGCCAAGTGAGATCAAGTAGAGCTTGAGATAGACGGCCTCCACGCTAAGTGGCTTTGCGTCGTCGAACAAAAATACAAGCTTAAATTTATTCTCATTTAGCTCAAGATCGTCATCAAATGCCATCTTTACAGCGTGTAAATTCTCCACGTTTTTGTGTGATTTTATATCTTTTTCAAAGACGCTAAAGAGCTTACTAGCTTTCTTTGCCACCTTTGGCGTGAGATCGGCTACGAACTCGTGAGCGCTAAAATCAACCTCAACATCGCACTTTTGCAAGGCGTAGATAAAAGCAGCTGCGCTTAAAAAGCTCTCTTTGTAATTTACAACGGCAAAGCTTGCTTGTAAAATTTTGTCGCTATTTTTTTGTCCGCGATCGACTCTTGCGATGCCAAAAGCAACTGGATCTTTGTAACCATCTTTTTTTCTAAATTCTTCAAAAAATTCCTTAAATTCGTTTGCGTCTTTAAACTCTTTAGACATCTATTCTCCTTTAAATTTTTTCTTAGTCTAGCCAAAAATGGCTAAAAATTTTATGATTTTAAAGCATTTGAGCTTTGATAAATTTATAAATTATAATAATGATTAACCTTATCATAAAGAAAATAGAAATAAAATGCCTCAAATTTTACAAGGAGACAAAATGTCAAATTTAGCTACCAAACCAAAATTTGCCTTAGCTGCGTTGATCGGCCTCGTCGCTGGCGTAGTTTCAGCTTTTGTCAAATGGGGTGCAGAAGTGCCGCTTCCGCCAAGAAGCCCTATGGATATGTTTAACGCAGCTTGCGGACCAGAAAGTGCCATCAGAGCGGCTGATGCGATCGACTGCTCGAGAAATTTTCTAAATCCCCCTTATGTGTTTTTAAGAGATTATGTCGGTATCGCCGATCCAAATGCTGCTATCTACGAGTTTGCAGGGCATGCCTTTAACTACGTGATGCTAACGCACATCATCTTCTCAGTCGTCTTTGCCGTTGGCTACTGCGTCGTGGCTGAGAAATTTCCAAAGATCACGATGTGGCAAGGCGTGATGGCTGGTATCTTAGCAACTATCGCAGTTCATGGCATCTCACTGCCGCTTCTTGGCCTCACTCCGCCACTTTGGACACTTCCTTGGTATGAGTATGTCTCTGAGTTTGTAGGTCACATGGTCTGGTTTTGGTCGATAGAGATCATCCGCCACGACCTAAGAGCTAGGATCACAAAAGAAAAAGACCCAAGCGACTGCTGCAACGCATAGCTTGTAAATTTTGCTGTTTTGGGCGCAGAACCTAAAGCAGCAAAATTTAATCATTTAAAAACTCTAGCGCCTCTTGATCGCAGCCAATACCTAAAAACAAAATTTCATCATTTTTTGCAAGGCTTGAAAATCTTAACTAGCTTTTAATGCGTAAATTTAAAAGCTTAAGCGTTTAGCACTCACTGCTAAGCTCTAAATTTTCTAAACAAAGCGGCTTTTCACCCTCAAAGATCACCCCTATACCATAAGGCTCGCAGATATCAAGCTCGCCCTCTGCAAATCTCATCAGCCACTGCTTATCGCCCGCATAAAAGGTACATTGTGGCGAGCTAAATGGCAGCTCACAAACTGGCACGTCAAACAAGCTAAGCTCGTCCTTATTCAAAGAGTACCCTCGCCTAAGCTCATCTTTTAAAAAACCAAGCGCCTCTTTTATGTATCGGTCAATATCTTGGGCAATTCGCTCTGCTAGCAAAGTAGTCTCATCATCTACGTCTGCCATGTCTGTGCTAACGAGGCAAAATGTCACCTGTCCAAAAATTTCGCTTTTTAGCCCAGTCTCCCCATACCAGATAAAGCCATCATCTGTTGCAACTTTTTCAAGTTCGCCAAATTTCAAAGTCATTTTTTATTCTCATTTTTGTGGTTTTGCTACTCTTACGAAAAAGAGCGAAATTTAAGCAAATTTGTTGTGATTTAAAATAGAGATAGCTTGTAAATTTGCCCTTTTAGCATAAAGCAAAAGCTAAATTTACAAGCAATTTTTCAGTTTTTCTCGCTATTTAAAAGCAAAATTTCTCATCAGTGCCATTTTGCTTGCGCATAGCTTTAAAGTTAGCAAGATTGTCTTTGTCTAAAAAGTAATCTTTCTCTTTTTTATTGCGCGCTTCTAGCTTTTCTATGCCTTTTGCAAGGGCTGCTTTTCTATCTTCGTGAGGCGAGCTAAATTCTGGCGAAAACATCGCTTCATAGGCATTTTTCTTAGTCCATTCAAGCGCTTTATCAGCGATCTCTTGTTGCTTTTTGATATCGCAAAATGCATAAGGATTGACCACGTCGCCAACAAGCTTCATAAACGCCCCTATCGCAGCCACCACATCAGCGAATTTCTCGCCCTCCATGTCTATAACGCCTCTTAGCAAGATCGCGCGGTTTTTTGCCGCATAAAACCAAAATACCGCATCATCGCGAAGTCCAAGATCATAAGCGCGAGCTGAGAGGACAAAAAGAGTTATCGGAGAGACCATTTGTGGGGCGTCTTGCACGATCTTTTCAGCCTTTTTAAAGTCCTCTTCTTTGCCACTTTTTAAAAGCTCATCTATCTTGTCATAGACCTTGACATACTCCACCTTGCCAGCATTTGCTGAGTAGTAAGGCGTGACGTAGATGTCGATACTTCTTACTTTGCCATCGTTTGCAAAGCCACATACCGCTCCAAAAAGTAGCGCCGTAAGCAGTGATAAAATTTTCATTTTAGCTCCTTGGTTTAAAATTTTTATTATTTTAACTAAAAGCAGTTGAAAGGTTGGGATAAATTTGAAAGAAAGTCCGCAAATTTAAAGCGGACTTTGAAGATTAGTTTTTAAAACTATGAATAGGCGCTGGAATTTGTCCGCCACGAGCGATAAAGTCGGCACTTGAGGCTTTGTTTATCTTCATCACAGGCGCTCTTCCTAAAAGGCCGCCAAACTCGATCATATCGCCCTCACGTCCAAGAGGTATGATACGAACGGCCGTTGTTTTTTGATTTATAACGCCGATAGCCGCCTCATCAGCGATCATCGCAGCTATACTCTCGCTTGGCGTGTCCGCAGGTATGGCGATCATATCAAGCCCCACCGAGCATATCGCTGTCATCGCTTCAAGCTTTTCTAAATTTAGCGATCCCGCGCGCACCGCAGCTATCATGCCCTCGTCCTCTGAGACTGGGATAAACGCACCGCTTAAGCCGCCCACTTGATTGCACGCCATGACGCCGCCTTTTTTGACCGCGTCATTTAAGAGAGCAAGTGCCGCAGTCGTGCCGTGCGTACCGACAGCCTCAAGCCCCATCTCCTCAAGCACGCGAGCCACCGAGTCGCCCACAGCAGGTGTTGGAGCAAGAGAGAGATCGACGATACCAAATTTAACCCCAAGGCGCTCGCTCGCCATTTGACCGACTAACTGACCGATACGAGTGATCTTAAATGCCGTCTTTTTCACAGTCTCAGCCACCACGTCAAAGCTCTCGCCACGCACCTTTTCAAGCGCTCTTTTTACGACGCCTGGGCCTGAAACGCCGACATTTATCACCACGTCAGCCTCGCCCACGCCGTGAAATGCACCAGCCATGAAAGGATTATCTTCAACTGCATTTGCAAAGACAACAAGCTTCGCACAGCCCATCTCTGAAGCTGCTGCCGTCTCTTTTATGATGCGTCCCATGTCACGCACTGCGCTCATATTTATGCCACTTTTTGTTGAGCCGACATTGACACTTGAGCACACTTTTGCAGTTTGAGCGAGTGCTTGCGGGATAGAATTTATCAAAATTTCATCGCCCTTTTGATAGCCCTTTTGCACTAGAGCCGAAAAACCACCTATAAAATCAATACCAACTTCAATAGCCGCCCTATCAAGCGTCTTTGCGATCATCACGTAGTCTTTTGCATCCGTTGCGGCGCCGATTATCGAGATAGGCGTCACGCTCACTCTTTTATTGACGATTGGTATGCCTAGCTCGGCAGAAATTTCGTTGCCCACTCTAACTAGGTCTTTGGCTTTAGTGGTGATTTTTGCGTAAATTTTGTCGCAGGCTTTGCCTATGTCAGGGTCGATGCAATCAAGCAAACTAATGCCCATCGTGATCGTTCTGATGTCAAAATTTTGCTCCTCGATCATCGAGATAGTTTCGGTTACATTTTTGATATCCATCTTTTGTCCTTAAATTTTGTGCATAGCATCAAAAATGGCTGAGCTTTGGATATTTATCTTTACTTTTAGGCTCTCTCCAAGCTTATCTAGCTCCGCTCTTAAGGCTGTAAAGTCCTTATTTTCATCGCTTGAAACCACCGCCATCATCGTGAAAAAGTCACTCAAAATAGTCTGGCTTATATCATCTATGTTTAGCCCTAGCTCGCTAAGCTTTGCTGAGACGCCAGCAACGATGCCAACTCTATCTTTTCCGACTACGGTTACGATCGCTTTCATCTTTTCTCCTGTTAAATTTTAAATTTATTATTTAAAGTGCATTTTGGCTACAAAATTTAAGCTCCACATCAAGCAAAGCTAAATTTTGGTAGCCAAATTTAATTAAAATTTGCTCTAAATTTTATCTTTTGTAAATTTACTTCGAGCAAGCACTCTTGCCGTCATTTACTGGCTGGATCGCTGAGTTATCAGCCCCGCCGCCGTTATTTATATTTTCTATTATCTCCCAAAGCCTTGCAGCTGCGCTCTCGTAGCGTTTTGCAGTGACTGAGTTTGGCTCATAAAAGCTAACTGGTTTGCCATTATCGCCGCCCACTCTAACAGCTGGCTCGATAGGAATTTCAGCTAAAATTTGAGTGTTGTAAGCCTTTGCCACCTCTTCAGTCGTGCCTTTGCCAAAGATGTCATACTCTTTGCCGTTATCTGGGCAGATGAAGCCGCTCATGTTTTCGATGACGCCAGCGATTGGGATGTGAAGCTTCTCAAACATATCAAGCGCACGTTTGCTATCGTCAAGTGCTACCACTTGAGGCGTTGTGACGCAGACACCTGCTGTTACTGGCACGCTTTGAGCTAGGGTTAGCTGCGCGTCGCCCGTTCCTGGAGGCATATCGAGAAACAAGACATCAAGCTCGCTCCAAAGCACGTCTCTTAGCAGCTGCTCGATCGCTTTCATTATCATCGAGCCACGCCAGATAAGGCTCATGCCCTCTTCCATCAAAACGCCCATACTCATCATCTCAACACCATGGCTAAGTATCGGTTTTAGCTTGTTGCCAACGACTTGCGGCTGGGTATTTACTTCGCCAAGCATCCTTGGGATGTTTGGTCCGTAGATGTCAGCGTCTAAAATTCCCACTTTTTTGCCTAGTTTTGCCATTGAGATGGCTAAATTTAGCGTTGTGGTTGATTTACCAACGCCGCCTTTGCCAGAGCTTACCATTACGAAATTTTTAACTTGCGGCGCGATATTTTTACCACTTTGAGTGTTACTTTTCTCCTCAGGTATCTTTGGCTGGATCAAATTTAGCACGTACTCATTTGAGCCCATGACACGTTTGATGTCTGTTTTTAGCTCGTTTGCCACCTCTGGGCTTGAGCTAACGATCTCGACTTCGATTAATATTTTATCGCCGATCTCCACGTTTTTTACAAAGCCAAAGCTAACTATATCCTTCTCAAATCCCGGATATATGACGCCTTTTAGTCTATTTAAGACCTCTTCTTTATTTAACATTTTTCTCCTTTTTCTAGATCTTTTGAAATTTTATATGCACAAAATTTTGGTCCGCACATCGAACAAAAATGAGCGCTCTTAAACGCATCTTCTGGCAAGCTCTCATCGTGAAGCTCTCTAGCCTTTTTTGGATCAAAGCTAAGCTCAAACTGCTTGTTCCAGTCAAACGCATATCTAGCGTCACTCATCGCATGGTCTTTTTCGATGGCTCCAGCCTTGCCAAGCGCGACGTCTGCGGCATGAGCTGCTATCTTGTGAGCTACGATGCCCTCTCTTACGTCATTTTCATTTGGCAAGCCAAGGTGCTCTTTTTGCGTCACGTAGCAAAGCATGCTAGCGCCGTGATATGCTGCCATCGTACCACCAATCGCTGAAGTGATATGATCATACCCCGCGCCGATATCGCTAACAAGCGGTCCAAGCACGTAAAATGGGGCGTCATGGCAGAGCTCTTGTTCGATTTTCATATTATACTCAATTTGACTTAATGGCACATGACCAGGGCCCTCTATCATCACCTGAACATCTTTCTGCCAAGCACGAAGTGTAAGCTCTCCAAGCACCTTTAGCTCGCTAAGCTGTGCCTCGTCTGTCGCGTCATAAAGGCAGCCTGGGCGAAGTCCGTCGCCAAGCGAGAGCGAGACGTCGTATTTTGCGCAAATTTCTAAAATTTGATCAAAAATTTCGTAAAATGGATTTTGCCTATTTAGCTTTGACATATAGCTAGCGCTCAAGCTGCCACCGCGGCTAACTATGCCCATTTTACGCTTTTTAACAAGCGGCAAAAACTCACGCAAAAAGCCAGCGTGTATCGTAAAGTAACTAACCCCTTGCCTTGCTTGCTTCTCTAGCACGCTTAAAATTAGCTCATTTGTGATATTTGTAACCTCTTTTGCCTCTTTTAAAATTTCATACATAGGCACTGTGCCAACTGGCACGCTTGAGTGCTCTATGATAGCGCTTCTAATGGCGTCTAAATCGCCGTCCGTGCTTAGATCCATAACCGTATCAGCGCCAAATTCTAAGCAAATTTCAAGCTTTCTAAGCTCAGCGCAAATGTCGCTACTTAGGCTTGAGTTGCCGATATTTGCATTAACCTTTGTCTTTAGCTTTCTGCCTATACCCATAGGCTTTAAATTTGTGTGATTTACATTTGCTGGGATGATGATGCTACCTTTTGCCACCTCATCCATCACTAAATTTTCGCTCACTCCCTCGATCTTTGCCACATAGCTCATCTGCTTTGTGAGCTCGCCTCGCCTAGCATAGTACATCTGTGTCTTTGTCATGACTAGCCTTTTTTAAAATTTAAAGGCTCATTTTAGTCCTTTTTTGTTTTGATCTAACTAAATGCTAGACTTAAATTTATTTTTATAAAAAGAAATATTTAGCTTTTAGGTGTATAATTCCGTAACAATCTTCAAAGGAGCTACCTTGCTTGATATCTCACTTATAATGCTAGGAGCCGGAAATTCTAGCCGTTTTGAGCTACCTGTAAAGAAGCAATGGCTTCGCATCGGCAGCGACCCACTTTGGCTATTTGCCACTAAAAATTTGAGTAACTTTTACACATTTAAAGAGATCATCGTCGTTAGCAAAGAGTGCAAATATATGTCTAAATTTGCTCCAAATTATAAATTTGTTGATGGCGGCGATACAAGACAAGATAGCCTAAAAAACGCACTTGAGCTTGTAAGTAGCGAATTTGTCCTAGTTAGCGACATCGCGCGCCCTTGCATATCAAGCGAGCTCTTTCACAAGATCATCGAGGCTGCCGCTCAGGCTGACTGCGTAGTGCCTGCACTAAAGATCGCTGACACTGCCTATCTTGGCGAAAACGCAATAGACAGAGAAAAGGTAAAACTTATCCAAACGCCGCAGCTCTCGCGCACAGCACTTCTTAAAAAGGCTCTTAGTAGCGGCGAAATTTACACAGATGATAGCTCGGCTATGAGAGCCATTGGCGCAAGTGTTTGGCACATTTTGGGCGATGAGATGGCTAGAAAGATCACTTTTAAAGAGGATCTTGCCAAAATTTCAGCCCTAAAAGCACCAGAAAACGAAGTCTTTGTCGGCAACGGCTTTGATGTGCATGAGTTTGAAAAGGGCCGTCCGCTTGTGCTTTGTGGCGAAAAGATCGACTATGAGTTTGGGCTAAAGGCTCACAGCGACGGCGACGTGGCACTTCATGCGCTAACAGACGCCATTTTGGGAGCTGCTGGGCTTGGCGACATAGGCGAGCTCTTTCCTGATACGGACGATAAATTTAAAGATATTAGCTCTATTTACTTGCTTGAGGAGGCCTATAAAAGAGTGCAAAGCGTGGGATTTGTGCTAACAAACGCTGATATCACGATAATGGCGCAAAAGCCAAAACTTTCAAAGCTAAAATCAAAAATGGAGGCAAACATCGCTCAGGCTCTAAATTTAAGCCGCAGCCGCATAAATGTAAAGGCTACGACGACTGAGGGGCTTGGCTTTGTGGGCAGATGCGAGGGGATCGCTGTCATGGCAAGTGCTAGCCTTAAATTTTACAACTGGACACAAATATGAAAATTTTAATAGTAGAAAACGAAATTTACCTAGCTGGCTCGATGGCTAGCAAACTAGCTGACTTTGGCTACGACTGCGAGATCGCAAAGAGCGTCAAAGAGGCTTTGAAATTTGAAAATTTTGACGTAGTGTTACTTTCTACCACACTCCCAGGGCAGGACTTCTACCCAGTCATAGAGAAATTTAAAAGCTCTATCATCATCTTACTCATCGCCTACATCAACAGCGATACCGTGCTAAAGCCGATACAAGCGGGCGCGGTGGATTACATCCAAAAGCCATTTATGATAGAAGAGCTTGTTAGAAAGATAAGGCATTTTGAAGAGTTTAGAGGCTTTAAAAACGAGATCAAAAACTACGAAAACTATATAAATTTCGCCCTAAAAGACTACGAGATACCTTGTTTTGAAGCTAAAAAGATCAAATTTCCACTTCTTTTAAAATCAAGCAAAAATGGCTACAGCGATAAATTTATCTTTAACTATGTAAAGGCAAACAAAACGCCATTTTTGTTTTTAGGCAAAGCCTGTTTTAGCGAGCTTGAAAAAGCACTTGCTCAAAGTGGCGACGAGCTAATATACATCACAAATCTCGAAGAGCTAAAAGATGATGAAAAAGAGAAAATTTTAGAGCTTTGCAAGAAGAAAAAAGTGGCTATCCAAACTAGCGATTTTGCGCAAAGTGCGCCATTTGAGGAGCTTGAACTCTCGGTTAGAGATAAAAACTTTGACATCGGCGAGATCGTCACGATCGATGAATATATAAAATATATCATCGTTAATTATCAAGATAAATTCCCCGACACCGAGCTAAGCAAAAAGCTTGGAATTTCTAGAAAATCACTTTGGGAAAAGAGAAAGAAATATGACGTCAGCAAGAAAAAATAGTGAAATTTCTATAAACACCGAAGTTTATGGCGCCTTAGAGCTTATCAAAAACAAAATTCTCTCAAATTTTAGCGCCCTGATGGACGACGAGCAGATCAAAGAGGTGGCAAAAAAGGGCTACTTTAACGGCGAGCCGATGCCCTACTCTTTTGGCTTTGCTCCATTTGGCGAGGTCAATCAAAATATCGCTAGCAAGCTGCATGCTGGACAAAGAGTAAATTTAAATATGGACGGCAAGATCGTTGGGCACATCGACGTGGCAAAGGTCTTTAAATTTGACGAGAGCATGCGAGCTAAAAATATATTTTTAGCAAATGAATCAAACAGCGAAATGTCACTAAATTTAGGCAAATACGGCATAAGTGGCGAGTTTGAGCTATATGATGAGAGCTTACAGATAAGCAAAGACGCGCTAAATGAGCTGATAAAAGAGAGCGGCGCCAAGAAGATAACGGCTGTCTTTTTAACGGCTGATCCATTTAACCGCGCTCATGAACGCCTAGTTAGGATGACTATCGATAAGGCCGATCTTGTGGTCGTTTTTCTAATAAGAACGCGCGAAGAGAGGCATATTGATTACGAGATCAGAAAGCAAGTGCTTGACTTTTTTAACCAAAACTATCTGCCGACAAAAAAGGTCTTTGTCTTTGCGCTAAAAAACACCACCCTTTTTAGCTCGCACGCCAACCCAACGCTTGAGTGTATCGCGGCTTCAAGGCTTGGCGCAAACAAGCTAGTCATCGGACAAAACCACTCTGGTATCGGCATGTTTTTTGACCACAACGAGGCACACACGATCCTTGACATCTACAAAAACGACCTAAATTTAGACGTGATCGTCCTGCCTGAGCTAGTCTATTGCAACAAGTGCAAGACGCTAGTTAGCACCAAAAGCTGCCCACACGGACAGCATCACCAGATCAAATACCACCCAGACGTGATCAAAGAGCTGCTATTTAACGGCATCATGCCACCAGCCATACTCGTTAGACCTGAAATTTCAGCGCTCATCTTAAGCAAGCTCTATGTAAATCGCTTCAAAGATATACAAAAGCTCTGCGACGATCTCTTTGTAAATTCTGGACTGCTTGAAAACAAGACCGACCGCGACTTTTACGAGGAGCTCATGAAGCTCTACCAGACATCATCACTCACTTAAGGAAATTTATGCAAAAGCTATTTTTGACATTTTTTGGATTTGGACTTTTACCAAAGGCACCTGGCACTTGGGGCTCGGTGGCTGGAGCTGTGGCAGCTTATTTTGTGTTATATTTTTTCTCAGCGACCACGCTTTTACTAGCTAGTATTTTGTTATTTTTGGTGAGCATCAGCGTCATTGATGATTTTGAAAAAAAGGTAAATTCACACGACGAGAGCTTTATCGTGATCGACGAAGTTGCTGGCGTTTGGCTCGCTATCGCCATTAGCGGAGCGACGATCTCTCAGCTAGTTCTCTCACTCGTGCTTTTTAGAGTGCTTGATATCAAAAAGCCTTCGATCATTGGCAGGATCGACCGCAACGTAAAGGGCGGACTTGGCGTCATGGGCGATGATATGGTTGCTGGATTTTTCGCTGGCATTATTAGCGCGATGATATATGGCATAGCTATGAAATTTGGCGTAGTTTTGCCGTAAGCTGAGCTAGCGATCTTGCTGGCTCTTTTTAAATTTAACTCTCCCTACTATTTTTCCATTTTAAAAACTCATCCCACTCATCTTTTGAGACTAGAACTTTATCGTTAGACTTTATCTCATCCCTGCCTGCAAATTTATCTTTGTCGTGATTTTTTCTAAAGACGATCATATTATAAAGTGAAAATTTTAGCTCTCCAAAAAGGCTTAATTTTTTTGCATTTTCAGGGGTTATCTCATTGCCATTTTTGTCACGTCCTTTGCCACCTAAAAACAGCAAATAAACAAGCGGGGTCATGAAATTAAATCTTAAAAGAAGCGCCCAAAAGCAGTTTAAAAAGCCGTGATTGTATTTAATGCAAACGTAAAAACCAAAGGCGGCGTAAATGGCTATTATAAAAAGCATAGTGTAAAAAATATAAGCTAGCCCATCATCGTTTGAAACGTCAAAATACTCACATATTGCACAAAAAATAGCTATAAAGATGGGAAATATCACGAGCGGAAAAATGAGATGCAGTCCAACTAGATCAAATTTACTCATATAGACTTTTATATTTCGCCTACCAGCAAAGATCATCAACAAAATAGCTAGCACTATCGGCAAAAAGACCAAACTAGCATAGAGATCATTGATATCCAAGTTATGCTCCTATTTTTGCTTTGTAAATTTGAGTTTTGCTAAAAACGCTTTGCGCTCTTAAATTTAAAACAGAGCTAAATTTACCTGCGATTTTTGCGGTTTTCGATGCCGATCTTTTCACTCTCTTCTATCTCTGCAACATAGCTTGGATTTTTCTTTTTAGCCTCTTTATCCAAAAAGCTAATAAGCTTTGCATCGGCATTTTGGTGAGAGCAGATGAGGATTATAAAATTTATGTAGTTGCTAGCTTCTTTTGGAGCGACCTGATTTTTTTTCGCTGGTATTATAAATTTCTCTCCAAAAATTTGTATAAGCTCGAAAAGCTCGTTTTTGCTTAGAGTTTTATCGCTAGCAAGCTCTTCAAGCTTTTCGATCGTGATCTCTTCTTCACCCTCAGTTTCTAGTCCTCTTGCCAAGACTTGATGATCTTTGTTTTTTAGCAAAAGATAGATTAGCGCGCAAATGGCAACTATAAGCAAAAAGACAAAAAAGACTATCAAGCCTTTAAGAAGCATCTATAGCCTTGTGCAAAGAGAGCGTTTCGTAAATGCAAGAACGCTCATCGCTATCATCACTACGATGCTTATCCAGACAAAATCAGGCACCGGAAGCGGATCTCCAGCTGCGTATGAGTGCATGCCAGCTAGATAGAAATTTACCCCAAAATAGGTCATTATGATCGACCAATAGGCAAAAAATGATGCAACAGCAAATGCGTATTGATTATTAAGCTTTGGTATAAATCTCATGTGAAGCACCGCCGCATAGACAAGGATCGAAACTAGCGCCCAAGTCTCCTTGCTATCCCAGCCCCAGTATCTACCCCAGCTCTCATTCGCCCAGACGCCACCTAAAAAGTTTCCAAGCGTAAGTAAGCTAAGACCAAGTATCATCGCCATCTCATTTATACGTGTCGCTTCAGTGATATTGCGTGCGATCTCTGCATTTGGCTTTTTCTTGTTTTGCAAGATGATAAGCAGCAAAGTAAATCCACCAAGCAACGCACAAAGGCCTAAAAATCCATAACTTGCAGTTATGATAGAGACGTGGATAGTTAGCCAGTAGCTCTGAAGTACAGGCACAAGCGTCGTGATCTGCGGATCCATCCAGCTAAGGTGCGCGACAAATAGCGTAACGCCAGCCAATATAGATGTAAGCGCAAGTGCGATCGGACTGCGTTTTGCAAAGATGATGCCAGATAGACCAAGCGCCCAAGCGATATAGACCATCGACTCGTAGGCGTTACTCCAAGGGGCGTGCTCAGCGATGTACCAGCGAAGTCCAAGGCCAGCTGTGTGCGCAAGAAAGGCTAGTAAATTTATAATATATACAGCTTTAACTATGCCATTTATCTGCACTTTTGGTGCTAGCATCTTGACAAAAACAAATAGCAAAAGCGCAAGTCCAGCCAAAAGATATATCGGTGTCAAGCGGTCAAATACTTGAAATTTATTAAATAAAATTTCTATATCTATCTTTTTCTCACTTGGCATGACAGCAGCGCCGTATTTGTGCTGATAGGCTGAAATTTTCTCAAGCGCCGCATCCGCCTTACTCCAGTCATTATCCTTTGAGGCTGCATCAACAGCTGAGAAATACTCTCTCATCATGCCAACGACTAGCTCAGCCTCTTTTGGCGAGAAGTACATCATCGCGCTAGCTGGCGAATACCAAGAATTTGACGGATCGTCTTGTTTTGGGAAAATTTTGAAAATTTCACCGATAAATATCATATAAAATACATTTAGTCTCTCGTCGATCTTTATCACATCTTTGTCAAATGTATTGCGTGAGCCTGGGTGTTTGCGGTTTGCTATCTCGGCAAATTTTGTTAGTTTATACTCGCTTCCACCATCTTTTGTCGCTTTAAAAAATTCATCAAAGCTTGCGTATCTTGCATTCTCATCGACGCCTAGCTCTTTTTTTAGCTCCTTGCTTTGACCAAGTGCGATGATCTTCTCGTTTCGCCAAAAATCAGGTGTTACCATTATAGAAAGCATAGCTTGGTTTGAATTTAAACTACCTATACTCTCGTCTCTGTGGATTTTGTTTAAAACCTCTTTACTAAGCGTATCAAATGGCTTCATCCTGCCATCTGGACTTTGCACGATGAGTCTAGCAAGCTTGTCAGCATGCTCTTTGCTGATATGTGGCAAGAAGTCCTCAGCCTTTAGCGAGCTAAAATTTAAGCCCAAAAGTAAGACCGCTATGAGTGCAGCCACTTTTTTACCGCCTTTTGTTGATTCATTATCTATTAGTTTTGCTAGCTTTCTAAAGCGGCTGTTAGGGTTTATGACATTTAGCAAGAAGCCAAGACCTAGCAAAAAGTAGCCGATATATGTCGGGATCTTGCCTGGGTCTTTATTGACAGAGAGGATCGTGCCTTTCTCGTCAGTATCGTATGAGCTTTGGAAAAATCTATATCCATCATAATCAAGCACGTGGTTCATATAAATTCTATAGTCAAACCCAGGATCATTCGTGCCGTCTTTTACTACAACCTCACTTGAGTAGCTCATAGGCGAATTTGAGCCAGGATATCTTTTTAGCTCAAAGTCCTTTAGGTAGAGGCTAAATGGGAGTTTTATCTGCTGAGCTCCCCATGAGGCGTTAAATTTCTGTCCAGCCACGGCGATACGTGAAGGCTCCATTAGGTTGTAAAATACATGCATCTCTTTACTCTCACCTTTGTAGTTTAGCTCAGCTATCAACGCATTAAACTCGCTATCCTTTGAGCTAACTAGCTTTCTTGTGGCGTGCGCTGAGACTAGCCTTGGGGCGAAATTTATATTTGAGATAGTATATAAGCTGCCTGTGCCAAATTCATTCACGCTGCCAGCTTTTAGCTCAGTTTTAGAGCTATCCGCCATAGTAAATTTTGAAAGATCAGCATTTGAAGTAACTGTGAAATTTCCATCATTTAGTCTAAAAAGAACGTATTTTTTATTTTCATCTGGTTTGGCATTAAAGATAAAGCTGATATCTCCAACCCTTGCCTCTTCTTCTTCAAGTAAAAATATCTCTTCGCTTTCGCTCTCGTTTGATACTACAAATTCAACAACAGGCTTTCCGCTATCATCATTTACAAATTTATAACTTGCATTTGGCACAAATTCTTTAAATTTTAAACTAGCCTCACCATCTGCTGTTTTTAGCTTTAGATCAAAGCCTTTCTTTACATCAGCAAGTCCCAAAGGCATAGCCGAGCTGATCTCTTCACCTTTGTCGTTAAGCACTGTTAAATTTATATACGAAACCTTTGTGCTAACAACGTTTGAAGCGGTGTTTTCACGTATATGCATATCAGCTTCAAAGCCAAGGTATCTTGTGATGCCAGCACCGATTAAGATGACGATAAAACCTAAGTGAAAGATGAGTGATGGGAGTTTTTTAGGATCGATTAGGTTGTATCTAAAGATATTGAAGGCTAAATTTATACCAAGCAGTAGTTGGATAAGCGCAAACCAGCCAGCCCCATAAACATAGTACCAAGCTGCTTCAGTGCTGGTTTTGCTCTCTATTATTGTGGCGGCTCCACTAGCTATGGCAAAGATTATCATCAAAACGATAGCTGAGCCCATACTTAAAAATAATGTTTTTGGATTTAACATCTGCTTCCTTTTATTTATATTGTGGCAAAGCTACCGAAGTGAAATTTATCTTAAATAACTGCCCTGCTTTGTTTCGGTTGAAACTGGTTTATTTTCGTTTGTATCTTGATCTGCAAGTGCATCTTTACCTTTTAGATAAGCTAGTATTGCACCTAGATCATTGTTTGAGACGATCTTAGCTTGGTTTTGCATTACGTTTTTACCGCTACCACCAAAGCTTGAGTCGCTTCTATAAGAGATGATGCTATCTTCTATATCTTTAGCATCCATATTTTTGAGTGGTGTTGAGCCAAATGGTCTTTTATCTGCACTTTCGCCATGGCAGCTAGCACATTGTTTCTCATAAAGCTCTTTTCCTAAAGAGACACTATATCTACCTTTTCTATCAACGCCAAATTTTAAAATTCTATTGTCTTTATAGCGTCTTGGATCTTCATCGACATAGACATTTACTTTTTCATTTCTGTCATTAGCCTGCTTTTTTGCCATTTCGGCAAGCTCTTTACCAAACTCACCACGAGCCTCTATATAATAAACCTGAGAAGCTGCAAAGGCATTTGCCACCAAAAAACACGCCAAAAAAGAAATTTTGATATTTTTCATGAGTTTCCTTGAAATTTTGCTCTAAATTTAAAAATCCCGGATCAGATTGCTCCGACCCGGGATTATATCATAAGTTGATTAACGAGCTATGAATTAGAATGAGTATTTAGCTTCAAATCTAAATTTGTCTTCTTTTGTCTTCACATCATTAGGTAGTTTGTGAGTTTGGAAAGAGTAGAATGAGCTAAATGTTAGCTTTTTGTTGTATTGGTAAGCAAATCTTGGAACAAATTCTTCAACTTTATCTTTTACATCTGGGTTACCAGCACCAGCTGAAGTTTTTTGAGTACCTTTAACATAATCTAAACCAACTGTGAATTTATCAAATGTATATGCACTTGTTGCATAGAAGAAGTTACCTTTACCCTCTGCATATGTCCAGTCAAATACATCTTCACCAGCAGTTATTAGGCTACCTTGATCTTCAAATGTAAATGCTGATATACCTTTATCTTGAGCTTTCCAGCCGATATAACCAGCAGCTAGATCAAAACCAAATAGTGAAGTTGAAAGTTCGCCAGCATAGAAGTTACCATCATTGTAGCCAAGGATGTTTTTAGCTTCTTTATCAGCTGTGCTATTTGCATAGTTAAGTCTTGCACCTAGGGCAAAATCATTAGTGATGTCAAATTTAGCTGAAACATCAGCTGCAAGT